>Ga0207713_1000066_pt1 | contig 195645 bp, 165 predicted proteins | sample KBSS64metaG_FD_184404 | JGI IMG/M metagenome (GOLD analysis project Ga0207713, IMG submission 184404) | Switchgrass rhizosphere microbial communities from Kellogg Biological Station, Michigan, USA - KBS S6-4 metaG (SPAdes) (version 2) | ecosystem: Host-associated > Plants > Roots > Rhizosphere... | reverse complement strand
TCCAAAACTCAAAGAGTTTAGTGTGACATTAAGATAAATCAGTTTGGCCTTACTTAACGGAGAACCATTAAGCCTTAGGACGCTTCACGCCGTACTTGGAGCGAGCCTGCTTACGGTCTTTAACACCAGAGCAGTCAAGCGCACCACGAACGGTGTGGTAACGAACACCCGGAAGGTCTTTAACACGACCGCCACGGATCAGGATCACGGAGTGTTCCTGCAGGTTGTGACCTTCACCACCGATGTAGGAAGTCACTTCAAAACCGTTAGTCAAACGCACACGGCATACTTTACGCAGTGCGGAGTTTGGTTTCTTAGGAGTGGTGGTATATACACGAGTACATACGCCACGTTTCTGCGGGCAGGCTTCCAGTGCAGGCACGTTGCTTTTTGCAACTTTGCGTGCACGTGGTTTGCGTACCAGCTGGTTAACTGTTGCCATTAAATAGCTCCTGGTTTTAGCTTTTGCTTCGTAAACACGTAATAAAACGACCTCATACAATATGAGGACGCGAAATTTTAGGGCTACGTCGAAAAGGTGTCAAGAAATATACAGCGATCTCAGATCACCAGTTCATTTGACTGGCATGCGTCACAGTAAGATTGACGAAATCAGTATAGCTAACCACGTCAATTTTGGCTGAAATTTGACCAGACAGACCCCGCGCATCCAGATCGTCTTTCAGCGCAAAGACAGTTATGGGGGCATTATTGAAGATTTCAACGAAACGACTGCCTTCAAGAGCAGCCACAACGCCATCCTGAATCAGCAGGAGAGCATCGCCTTCACGCAGCATGCTGAGTAACGCGTCGATATCACATTGCCACGGCGAACGGCTCAGAGTATGGAGCATAACAGCCTCAAAAAGTCAGAACGGTATCGTAGTGAGAGAGTTGTTCGCGCAACGCGCCGGACGCAAGGAGGGTGGCATCCAGCACGAAAGAGGCCTTATCGTTTAACCCACGCGCAGCTAGCGAGTCGGCGCAAACATAAAAGGTTTCGATGTCATAAAGCGGCAGCACTTTAAAGGTCGCAATGTAATCGCGGGCAAGAATTGCCTGGGGTTGCTGTCCCGCCAGAAGCTGAAACACGCCGTCACCGAGGAAGAAAACACCGATGTCCTCGGTTAAAGCCGACGTTGCCAGTAATGCATCCAGCCCTTCTCTGCCAGAGACACTGCCGTGCGGTGCGGAGGTAAAAACAAACGCCACGCGCTTCATCAGAATTGCACCACTCTGTCACAGGTCAGTGCAGCCTGCGCCAGCGCGCCCAGGCCGCTTAGCGAAAAACCGGGCTGCAGGTTTGCCCCCGGTAAACCCAGGCGTTCAGCTTCGGTTTCATCCGTCACACCGCGACGCAATGCCGCCGCCACACAGATATGCAGCTCAACGCCCTGCTTTTCGTTTAATGCCTGCCAGGCGCGTACGATGTCAAATTCATCGCTCGCCGGCGACGTAAACCGGTTGGCGTTATACACCCCTTCACGGTAGAAGAAGACGCTTGCCAGCTCATGCCCGGCTTCCAGCAACGCATGAGCGAACTGCAGCGCACTACTGGCCTGCTGTGTACCGTATGCCGGGCCTGTCACCATTAATGCATAACGCATTACTTATCTTGCCCGGCGAAATCGCCACTTTTGAACTGGCGAATGTAGAGGTACACCGTGTGCTTGGAGATGTTCAGGCGATCGGCCACCTGGTTGATGGCATCTTTGATATCAAAAATCCCTTTCTCGTAAAGGTTCAGCACGATCTGACGATTCTTGGCGTTGTTCGAGACGTTGCGATCGGCATTCACCTCTTCGATCGTAAACTCAAGCGTCTGGGTGACGAGATCTTCAACAGAGGAGGCAAAGTTAACAGAAGAGCCAACGTCTGGCGTTTCTGGTGGGATAAAGGTGCTCATGATTTGCGAGAAAGGCACATCAAGGTTCATGTTGATGCACAGCAGCCCGATCACACGATGGTCGCGGTTTCGAATGGCAATGGTTTCTGACTTCATCAGCACACCGCTTTTCGCGCGGGTGAAATAACATTTGGAGACGCTGCTGTCCGCGCCGGTCATGTCATGCAGCATACGCAATGCAAGGTCGGTGATTGGCGAACCAATTTTACGGCCAGTATGCTCACCATTAGCAATGCGGATGGCGGAACACTTCAGATCTTGCAAGGAGTGCAATACGATTTCGCAGTGGGACCCAATGAGCATCGCTAACCCGTCCACTACCGCTTCGTAGGATTTCAGAATATCGAAATCGGTCTGATCGAAAGGACGTTGATCCAGCAAATCAAGTTCACTGGTTTCGTTGGTTAAAAGCGACCTGGACATGAAAAAAACACTCCTTTTCAGGAGCCTGTCGTTACGTTTTCAGGGCAGGCTCATTATCTACACGGACAACTAAATTAATACAGCGTGTATAGCGCTGCCAGTGTTAATTATATCTGCCCCACAATAAAAAAACCGCCGCCTTAAAGGCGGCGGTTTTCATCACATTACTTCTTGGCGTCTGCCGCAGCTTTTTCATCTGCAGGCGCGTCTGCTTTCGCATCCGCTTTCGGTGCTGGTTTGATGTCCAGCAGTTCGACATCGAAGACCAGCGTAGAGTTAGCAGGGATACCCGGAACACCGGTTTTGCCATAAGCCAGGTCTGGTGGGATGACCAGCTTGATTTTACCGCCTTTCTTGATGTTCTTCAGGCCTTCAGTCCAGCCTGGGATAACACCGTCCAGACGGAAGGAGAGAGGTTCACCACGGGTGTAAGAGTTATCGAACTCTTTACCGTCGATCAGCGTACCTTTGTAGTTAACAACGACAGTGTCGCTGTCTTTAGGCGCATCGCCGGTACCTTCTTTCTCAACTTTGTACACCAGGCCAGTAGAAGAGGTTTTTACGCCTTTCTCTTTAGCAAAGGTATCGCGGAAGGCTTTACCTTTCGCTTCATTGTCTTTTGCATCCGCGTCCATTTTGGTCTGAGCGGCGCCTTTCACACGTGCTTCAAACGCTTGCAGAGTCTGTTCGATTTCCTGGTCAGACAGTTTGCTCTTGTCTGCAAATGCATCCTGAACGCCCGCAATCAGCTGAGCCTTGTCCAGTTTGATGCCCAGTTTCTCTTGCTCTTTCAGAGAGTTTTCCATGTAACGGCCCAGAGATGCGCCAAGTGCGTAGGCGGATTTCTGGTCGTCATTTTTGAACGCCGCTTTGCTGTCTGCAGTCGCAGCAGGTTTCGCAGCAGTATCAGCTGCGAAAGACAGTGGCGCGTTCAGTGCGACAGCCATCGTAGTCGCCAGCAGCGTTACTTTGAACAGTGATTTCATCCATATCTCCAGGGCCTGGGGACTCTCACCCCAGCATTAAACGTAAATGAGTGACGTACTATAAATCGTTGCGGAACAAATCTACAGACAGACTCTCCCGATTCTCACCTCTTTTCAGACTATTTTTGTTTAAATAAGTTTCTTACCAAGGGGATGAATACTGCACTTGAGGATAAACTCAGTTAAACTTCGCCGCCGCTGGCCATTATGGTGAATGAGAACGAGACGAGGTGAATCATGAAGGACACAATGATAGAAGAGAGACTGGCAGAGCTGGAAAGCCGCCTGGCTTTTCAGGACATCACCATCGAAGAGCTTAATCAAACGGTGACCGCCCACGAGCTGGAAATGGCAAAACTGCGGGATCTCATGCGCCTGCTCACTGAAAAAGTGAAGGCCACACAGTCATCGCACATTGCCTCTCAGTCTGAAGAGACGCCACCACCTCATTATTGAGGCGTAAAAAAAGCGGGATAATCCCGCTTTTTTATTTTCCGCATGACGGAATTAGTGGCAACCGCAGCCGCCGTTGCCGCAACCACCTTTACCGTGGTCGTGACCATGGTCGTGATCGTGGCCGTGACCGCCGCAGCAACCGTCGTGACCGTGATCGTGGTCATGATCGTGGCCGTTTGCACCGTGAACATGGCCATGAGCCAGCTCTTCTTCGGTCGCTTCGCGGATAGCAACAACTTCAACGTTGAATTTCAGATTCTGGCCAGCCAGCATGTGGTTGCCATCAACCACCACGTGGTCGTCTTCAACTTCGGTGATTTCAACCGGAACCGGGCCCTGGTCAGTTTCAGCCAGGAAGCGCATGCCAACCTGCAGCTCGTCAACGCCCATGAACACGTCTTTAGGAACGCGCTGAACCAGGTTGTCGTCGTACTGACCGTAAGCGTCGTTTGCGCCTACAGCAACATCAAATTTGTCGCCAACATCGTGACCTTCCAGCGCATTTTCCAGGCCGGAGATCAGGGAACCGTGACCATGCAGGTAGTCCAGCGGCGCACTCACCGGAGACTCATCAACCAACACACCGTCTTCTGTACGTACCTGATAGGCCAGGCTGACCACCAGGTCTTTTGCTACTTTCATGATATCTCCTGAGCGTGGGAAAATTACTGGCGCAGATTGTAGCGGAAATCTGCACCCGTGTACCCTTTAGCTTAAAAAAAGTCAGGGCATCTCGCTAGTCTGGATGAAAAATGCCAATCACTTGCTCTTCTTTGCGAACGTGATCGCGGGCCTCTTTATCGGCCTCACGCATTTGGTGACCACACTTAACGCACTCTACAACATCAACATTATTTTCACGCCACATAGCCAAAGTATCTTGCGCCTGGCAGGTCGGGCACTTTGCACCCGCGATAAAGCGTTTACGTACAGCCATCTTTTTACCCTTTATTCAAATTCGTCCCAGCCGTCCAGCTGGCGCCGTTCCTGTTGCATCTCACGCTGGAAGATCTCCTCCAGCTCGCGCCGCGCTTCGCGTACGCGGGAAATTTGCGCCGTATCGCTATGCACCGGCATCAACTCGCGCAGCATCCGCATATCCAGCCGACGGAAGTGCATCTGAGCACGCTGTGCCTGATGCGGATGCATGCCCAGCGAAATAAGAGCCTTGCGCCCCAGCTCCAGCGCGCTGGAAAACGTCTCACGCGAGAAGTGTTTCACACCCGCCTGCAAAAGTTCGTGAGCTTCAACACGTCCACGGGCACGCGCCAGAATATGCAGATGCGGGAAGTGCTGCTGGCAAAGCTCCACGACCTTCATCGTATCTTCCGGGTCATTACAGGTCACCACGATAGATTCTGCGGCTTCTGCCCCGGCAGAGCGCAGCAGTTCTAGCTGCGTGGCATCGCCGTAGTAAACCTTGTAGCCGTACTTGCGCATCAGGTTTACCGCGCTGATGTCGCGCTCCAGCACCGTGATGCGCATTTTGTTTGCCATCAGCAGACGGCCTATCACCTGCCCGAAACGGCCAAAGCCCACCACGATCACCTGCGGCTTATCGTCTTCTACCCACGGCGCTTCATCTTCATCGTCAGCCGGGTTTAACCGCCGCGACAGCAGTTTGTCCACCAGCTTCATCAACAGCGGGGTGGTCATCATTGAGAGAGTGACCGTGACCAGCAGCAGCGCCATCTGGTCATCTTTAAACAACTTTTGCGACGATGCCGTAGAGAACAGCACGAACGCAAACTCTCCCCCCTGGCTCAACACGCTGGCAAACTGCATTCGCTCAGAGCTACGCAGCCCGTAAACCCGCGCCAGCATATACAACACCAGCGTTTTAACCGCCACCAGCACGGCAACACTCGCCACAACCCACAGCAGGTGGGTATAGAGCACGCCCAGATTCAGCGCCATGCCAACCGAAATAAAGAACAACCCTAACAGCAACCCTTTAAACGGATCGATGGCAATTTCCAGCTCATGACGATACTCGCTCTCGGCTAGCAGCACCCCGGCGATAAAGGTGCCCAGCGCCATCGACAGCCCCAGCGCATCCATAAACAGCGCCGAGCCTAACACCAGCAGCAGCGTTGCGGCGGTAAATACCTCACGCACGCCGGATGCCGCAATAAAGCGAAATACCGGGCGCAATAGAAAGCGTCCGCCAATCAGCATGCCGGCGAAGGCCAGCACCTTCATGGTGACTTTCACCCAGTCGAAGTGGTCGTCACCGGAGCCCGCCAGCAGCGGCACCAGCGCCAGCGCCGGGATCACCGCCAAATCCTGGAATAGCAACACCGAGAAGCCAAGCTGCCCGGCCTCGTTGCGGTTCATCCCTTTGTCGCGCATTAACTGCAGCGCCATCGCCGTCGAGGACATCGCCAGACCAATTCCACCGATGACTGCCGCCTGCCAGGAGAAGTTCGTCAGCATTAACAGCCCGGCCAGAATAGCGGCACTGAATAGCACCTGCGCCGCGCCCACGCCGAAGATTGATCGCCGAAGCTGCCATAGCTTAGAGGGGTTCAGCTCAAGGCCGATGATGAACATCAGGAACACTACGCCCAGCTCGGAGAAGTGGAGGATTTCATCCACATCGCTGATAAACCCAAGTCCCCAAGGGCCAATGGCGATCCCCGCGAGCAAATACCCGAGCACGGCACCGATACCTATCCGGGCCGCCAGCGGAACAGCCACGACCGCGGCAAACAAAAACAGTACCCCCGCCAGCAGTAAACTTGATCCTTCCATCAACGACCTCCTGCCGGGATCGGCGACGACAACCATTCACCATAGGCTCTTGCATGGCTCGCCAGCGCTTTCGGTTCCTGACGTCGTGCCCAGTAGACAATAATCGGGCTCATCCAGTGCATACGGCACATTGCCGCCGTCAGCTCAAACGGCCGCAAAATATCGCTCATCGGATAACGGTTCAGCCCGTCGTGGCGGTAGGCGCTCTCGGGTTCACCGGTGGTAATGACGCTACGCCAGTACTTTCCCGCCAGTTGGTTGCCCCCCACCCCGCTGGAGAATCCCCGGCTCAGCACGCGGTCGAGCCACTCTTTGAGGAGCGCCGGGCAACTGTAGGTATAGAGCGGATGCTGAAAGACGATCACGTCATGCTGACGCAGCAGTTCCTGCTCATGGGGAATATCAATAAAGAAATCTGGATAGTGCGCGTAGAGATCGTGCACCGTCACGTTACTGAGCTGTGTAGCCGGCTTAAGCAGAACCCGGTTTGCCACCGAGTCCTGAGATTCCGGATGGGCATACAGCAGCAGCACTTTTGCTGTCTGAGACATCACTCCCCTCCCGGTTCTGTTTCTGTTTTTGTGTAAAGCCGTCTTTTTGGGCTACCATGACGGCCCGGTGCGGAAAATGACCCACACCTTACATTATCATAATGACAAATTAACATAGTCGGAACATACGGCACTTCTATGATTGTTTTCTCCTCGTTACAAATTCGTCGCGGCGTGCGTGTCCTGTTGGATAACGCCACGGCCACCATCAACCCGGGTCAGAAAGTGGGCCTGGTCGGCAAAAACGGCTGCGGTAAATCCACCCTGCTGGCGCTGCTGAAAAACGAGATCGGTGCCGATGGCGGTAATTTTACCTTCCCGGGAAACTGGCAGCTCGCATGGGTTAACCAGGAGACGCCAGCCCTGAGCGAACCCGCGCTCGACTATGTTATTGACGGCGACCGGGAATACCGCAAGCTGGAAGCAGAACTCAACGCCGCCAACGAACGCAACGACGGCCATGCCATCGCTACCGTTCACGGCAAGCTGGATGCCATCGACGCCTGGACAATTCGCTCCCGCGCGTCCAGCCTGCTACACGGGCTGGGCTTTAGTAATGAACAGCTCGAACGCCCGGTGAGTGACTTCTCAGGCGGCTGGCGTATGCGCCTTAACCTGGCGCAGGCACTGATTTGCCGCTCCGATCTGCTGCTGCTCGATGAACCGACCAACCACCTCGATCTCGATGCCGTTATTTGGCTGGAGAAGTGGCTCAAGAGCTATCAGGGCACTCTGATTCTGATTTCCCACGACCGCGACTTCCTCGATCCGGTGGTGGATAAAATCATTCATATCGAACAGCAAACGATGTTCGAATACACCGGCAACTACAGCTCTTTCGAACGCCAGCGTGCGACGCGTCTTGCGCAGCAGCAGTCGATGTACGAAAGCCAACAGCAGCGTGTCGCGCACCTGCAAAGTTTCGTTGATCGTTTCAAAGCGAAGGCCTCAAAAGCCAAGCAGGCGCAGAGCCGCATCAAAATGCTGGAACGCATGGAGATGATTGCCCCGGCGCATGTGGATAATCCGTTCCACTTCAGCTTCCGTGAGCCAGAAAGCCTGCCGAACCCGCTGTTAAAGATGGAAAAGGTCAGCGCCGGCTATGCCGATCGCATTATTCTCGACTCCATTAAGCTCAACCTGGTACCGGGTTCGCGTATTGGTCTGCTGGGGCGTAATGGTGCCGGTAAGTCCACGCTGATTAAGCTGCTGGCGGGCGAGCTTAACCCGGTTAGCGGTGAAATCGGGCTGGCGAAGGGCATCAAACTGGGCTATTTCGCCCAGCATCAGCTGGAATTTTTACGCGCAGATGAATCCCCTATTCAGCACCTGGCGCGCCTCGCACCGCAGGAAATGGAGCAGAAACTTCGTGATTACCTGGGTGGTTTTGGCTTCCAGGGCGATAAAGTTACCGAAAACACCGAGCGCTTCTCCGGCGGTGAAAAAGCCCGTCTGGTGCTGGCACTGATCGTCTGGCAGCGCCCGAACCTGCTGCTGCTCGATGAACCAACCAACCACCTGGATCTCGACATGCGTCAGGCGCTGACCGAAGCGCTGATTGAGTTCGAAGGCGCGCTGGTTGTCGTCTCGCACGATCGCCACCTGATCCGTTCGACCACCGACGATCTTTATCTGGTTCACGACGGCAAAGTCGAGCCCTTCGACGGCGATCTGGAAGACTACCAGCAGTGGCTGACGGACGTGCAGAAGCAGGAAAACCAGCCGGACGAGTCCGCGAAAGACAACGCGAACAGTGCACAGGCGCGTAAAGATCAGAAGCGCCGTGAAGCAGAGTTACGTACCCAGACGCAGCCGTTGCGTAAAGAGATTACCCGTCTGGAAAAAGAGATGGAGAAACTCAACGCCACGCTTGCCACCGTTGAAGAGAAGCTGGGTGACAGCGGGCTGTACGATCAGAGCCGCAAAGCCGAGCTGACCGATTGCCTGCAAACCCAGGCAAAAACCAAATCCAGCCTCGAAGCGTGTGAAATGGCCTGGCTCGACGCCCAGGAACAGCTGGAAACAATGCTACAGGCTGACTAACCGCCGGGAGAGTTATGAGTTTCGATACCACGAGCGATATTACATTCCGTAAACTCAGCATCTTCATGACGTTCATGGAGAAGGGCAATATCGCACGTACCGCCGAAACTCTGGGCCTCAGCGGCGTCAGCGTGCACCGCGCGCTGCATACGTTGGAAGAGAACGTGCGATGCCCGCTCTTTACCCACAAGGGGCGCAACCTGATTGCGCTTCCGTCCGCCTGGACGCTGCTGGAGTATTGCCAGGAAGTGATGCAGGTGATGGCGCGCGGCGTGGAAGAGTCGCGCAAAATTGCCGGGATCGGCCAGGGCAGGCTGCGGGTGGGTACGCTCTACTCGCTCACCCTGGAGACCGTGCCACGCCTGATCATGGGCATGAAGCTACGCCGTCCGGATCTGGAGATGGATCTGACGATGGGCTCTAACGAAACCTTGCTGCATTTGCTGGATGAAGGCACGCTGGACGCCGTGTTAATTTCGATTTCCGAAAGCGATATCGATCGCAACAGCCTTGAAGTCCTGCCCCTGTTCCATGACGATATTTTCCTTGCCGCACCGGCGTCCGCCTCGCTGAACACCAGCGGGTTGGCGGATCTACGTGATTATAAAGATCAGAAGTTTGTCGCGCTGGCGGAAGGGTTCGCGACCTATGCGGGCTTTCAGGAAGCCTTTCATATCGCCGGTTTTGAGCCGGAAATCGTGACCCGCGTGAATGACATTTTCTCCATGCTAAGCCTGGTGCAGGCGGGTGTCGGCTTTACGCTGATGCCGGGCAGAATGAAGAAAGTGTATGAGAATTCGGTACAGCTACTGAAACTGGCGCAGCCGTACCAGATGCAGCAGCTTATCGCCATTGTGTTTGCCCGCAACCGCGAGCAGGACCCGAGCCTGCGCGCATTAGCCGCCGAAGGGCGGATGTACGCGCGTGGCCTGGAACAAAACATTACGCCCTAAGACGCTTCGCTAAGTGCACCGCCACATCCATCCCGCTACGCTCCAGTGAAATGGACTCTCCTTCCCAGGCGGCCTGACGCGTCAGGCAGGTCAACACGCCGCCGGGCGGCAGCTCAATCGCCAGCCGGGCTTCACGCTCGTTAGCGGAAATTACCGCCTCCTGCCAGCGCACGGTTCGTGCCATATTCATCGCCAAATCATCCGCAATCTTCTCGGGCTGCCAGAGCACGCGCCCGGTGCTGCCACTTAGGTACGCGCAGCGCGGGCGTGAAAGCGTGACGGATTGAAACGCCTCCACCAGCTTTTGTGCCGGCTCCGCCAGCAGCTCGCAGTGCGACGGCACGCTTACCGTCAGCCGATGCGCCTTACTTGCCCCTTTTGCCAGCGCGCGCGCCGCAACCTTCGCCATACCTTCATCGGTTCCGGCAATCACAATCTGCGTTTCGGCGTTCAGGTTAGCGATGTAAGTACCGCTATCTTCGATCAGCGTTTCGACCTGCGGCAGGGTTAACCCCATGATGGCCGTCAGGCCGTAGCCGTGCGGATAGGCTTGCTCCATCAAATCACCGCGCAGCGCAACCAGCTTCAGTGCGTCAGTAAAGTTCAGCGCCCCTGCGACAACCGCCGCAGGATACGCGCCGATGGACAACCCGCTGACAATGTCCGGCGACACGCCGCGTCGCTGCAGTTCGCGCGCCCAGGCGACGCCGGAAATCAGCAGCGAAAGCTGTACGGCGCGGGTATGCGCTAATGCAGAGGCTCCGTCCAGCGTATCCACTTCAGCACCCAAAATCTCGCGTGCCTGGGCCATCTCCGTCCCCGGAAGATGTTGCAGCATCCCTGCATGCTGGGTGCCCTGTCCCGGAAAGGTAAACAGTATTTTCATCACTCCTCCCTGTGCCACGGATCCGCCGCCACGCGCGGTCCACGGCTGGTTTTTAGCAGCGCCTTCCCGTCTCGCAGCCACTCTGCCAGCGCAAAGCCGCCTGTCAGAGTATCTATCTGGGTATCTGCCCGGCATAACGCACGGTTAAGCTGCAATTGCCAGGCCGTAAAAGCGTCAGGAGAGACAGGCTGCGGAGCGCGGATGAGCAGATCGAGATCGCTGTCGGCATGAATCACCGGGATCCCGGTCGCCAGCGCGTAGCCCGTGCTGCCCGTGATACCCCATACCCACGGCCACGACTGCAAAGAAAGCTGTAACGCCACCTGAACCGGTGGCTGGGTAACAAACGGAGAGCGCAGCAGCGTGTCTGTCGCACCCAGCGCTTCGGGTGAAACAACCCGCACGACGTTTGCGGGCTTCACCCATCCGGCCGCACGCTGGTCGCGGCGCAAACCGCGTACACCCACGGGAATGCGGCCGTCGTTATCAACATCACGCCGCACCACAACCGGTAAGCCGGAATGCCAGGCCGCATCTACCCAGCCGTCGGTGATACCTTCCAGCGCGTCACGCGCGGTAAGCCAGATGAGGTCGTGTGGGCGTAATGTTGTGGTCATGATTACATTCCTGAAGTCAGCGAGATAAACAGCGGCAGCGACAGGATACACAGTACGGAGCTTAACAGCAGCACGGCTTCGGCATCCGGCGACTGCACGCCGAAGCGGTTACCGAACACCACGCCAAAGAAGCCCGCAGACAGCGCAATCATCAGGATCGCGGTGATCGCCACGGAGCCGTGCAGACCGAAAATCAGCACAATACCCCAGGCAATCGCTGGCTGAATCAGCAGCTTGGCAAGGGTGGAAGTAATAACAATGGTGTTGATCTGCAGCTTACGCGCCGAAAGGATCACGCCGGTCAGGAACAGCGCCGCCGCGGTGGCGGACAGCCCCAGCGGTTTAATCGCCGCCAGTACCAGCTCCGGCATTTTGATGCCGATGGCGGACAAAATCACGCCCAGCAGCGGGCCCATCACAATCGGTTTTTTAATCGAGCGCCACATCAGCACCGGCAGCATAGAGAGCGTTGAGCCGGCGTTATTCCCTTCGGCGCGCGCTTTTTCACGTTCCAGGATGAGCAGGCAGAACGGAGTCATTAGCACTGAACCGCAGGCGATAGAAACCGCCACGGAAAGCGATGTAGAGGAGCTTTCCCCCAGCACGCTGCCCAAAATCGGCAGGCCAAGCGCCGCGTAGTTCGGCAGAGCAACGGTGAGCGTCAGTACCGCTGCATCCTGCGGGGATTTTTTAAAGACGCTGGTCGCCAGGAAGTAAATTGCCGCATAGGTAATCCACATCGCCAGGGTTAACACCAGGATCAGCGGCGACTGCGCCACAATGCCGGTCCACGGGGTTTGTACGGTGGCGCTGAACAGCGCGGCGGGTAATGCAAAATCCATCACGAAGATATTAAGCAGGGAAACATTTTTGTTATCGACCATCTTTGCCTTACCGGCCCAGAATCCCAGCAGCATGATGACGAAAATCGGTGCAAGAGCATGAACAATTACGTAAGTCATAAATCACCTGTATTAAAAAAGTTTTAGCACTGGTGCGATGTTTATTATTTTTCAGGATGCACGTTCCCGCGCGGGCGCAAGGGACGCGCCCACGGGGTTATGCCTCTCTGGCAGGTCTTAATTTACTTACCAGCTTGCTCGCATACGTTCGCGTACCAGAGCAGAGCTGCGACGGTTGTCAGCACCCAGACGATTTTTTAACGTGGTGTCCTGACGAGCGTCATTGATGGCCTGTTGCAGCGTGGTTTTCACCTGCGCCAGATCGGTATCGGAGGGTGCATCCGGGTTGCTGATGTCCAGCAGGTTAGAGAGCAGCCCCAGCGTGGCGTAGTTGCTGATGTCATACGCCATTGGCGGAATAGTCGCCGCCAGTTTTTCCAGCGCCTCCACGGTACGCAGGGTAATACGCGCCGCAGATTCTTTACCCATCGCGTGGATGAGAACGCCTTTGTCGTTGAACGCGATCAGGCGGTTAGCCTGGTAGCCGTGCGCCAGAAACGCGCCGGACATCGCTTTGCCGACGATAAGCCCAATCACCGGGTGGCCCGCCAGACGCGCGTTGGCATAGGCAGCAGCCGCACCGGCCAGCGCCTGATGAATACCGAACGCCTCCTCACGACGGCCATAGGCCTGGCTCGGGACGTCGATCACCGCCACAATCGGGCGTTTTACCGCGCTGTTCGCATCGGCGGCTACGGTTTCGCTCACCACTTTTGCCAGAGTCCAGCCTTCCAGCAGGCCCACTTCACCCTGCGCCGCGCGCGGGAAGTGGTTGTTAGCGTCCGGCACGACGGCCACAAAGCGCACCGCTTCACCGTTAAGTTCGCCGTCTGCCGCCTGCACGGACGGGCATAATCCTTCCAGACGTTTAGCGTTCGGGGCGAGAGTGTTCAGCCAGAGTTCGCCACGGCTCATTGAAGTCGCCATCATTTCACCTCCCGGGCAAAAAGCGCGTTAATTTGTTCGGCATCGGCCTGTTTGCGGGTGTCGAAATTCGTCAGACGGTTCAGGTAATCGTCATAGTTATCGGTGCGGTGTTTTGCCGGCACGCCTTTCGCAATTGCGTCGTTCATCGCCCCTTTCACCGCGTTGATACCGTCGCCGACCAGCGCATCGACCAGCCCGCTTTCATAGCGCACTTCGCCGCCGGTCATGCTCCAGATAAACGGACGGTCGCGGGAGTCGTACTCTTCAATACCCGCTTCCTGCTCGATAACCTGCGGGCCGTTGAGGCCAAGACGCGCTTCGCGAGTCACAATCAGATAGCTGCACAGCGCCGCGGCGATGGACATCCCGCCGAAGCAGCCCACGGTTCCGGCGACAATGCCGACGACCGGGGTATAGCGACGCAGGTCAACAATCGCGGCGTGGATATCGGCAATCGCCGCCAGGCCGAGGTTGGCTTCCTGCAGACGCACGCCGCCGGTTTCGAGGCACAGCACCGCCTGAGTCGGAATGCCGTTACGGTTATCTTCCGCCGCCAGCTCCAGCGCGGCCGCCATTTTGGCACCGGACACTTCGCCCATGCTGCCGCCCTGGAAGGCACCTTCAATGGCGACCACTACCGCAGGTTGACCGTTGATCGTGCCTTTCGCCACCACCATGCCGTCATCAGCCTGTGGAACAATCCCCTGCGGCCCGAGCCACGGCGAGATGATCCCTTCAAACGGATCCAGCAGTTCGCGATAGCTGCCGTCGTCCAGCAGCGCCTGCGCACGCTGACGTGCTTTTAATTCGATAAAGCTGTTGTCATCACGCATGGCTCACCCCTTCAAATACCTGTTCGATACGAATGCGCGCCACGCCCGGCGTCGCACCGAAATCGTGGATGGTCAGTTTCCCGGCGGGCAGGCTGCTGACGGTTTGCAGACGGTTGAACAAGGCTTCCCAACGACCACGGCTGTTGTCGACGGAGGTGGTGATATCAATGGTTAACGTCTGGCCCGGTTCGGCGGTGAAAAGCACCTCCATATCTCCGGAACCGACAACCCCGGCCAGCGCCCTGCCGCGTAACGCGCGGCTGGCTGGCACGGTCAATGTGATTTTTTCCATAACATCCTCTTAATGCTTTGAATTTGGCGTCTCGATGCGATCGAGGAACAGCGTGGCGGCAAGCAGGTCAGCCGCACCACCCGGTGAGGCGTTCAGCGCCAGCATCTGACGGTCTAAGGTTGCCAGTGCCTGTTGGCCTGCGGGCGTTGCACACCCACCGGCATGTAACACCGCGCGGGCACCGTCCTGCATGGCGTCAAGCCCCTCCATCCCGGCGCGCGACAGCACGCAGGTGTCGGTGAGCGACGTCATAATGGCCATTAGCGCATCGAGCCTTGCGTGGGTCTCGCTGCTGCCGTTGAGTCGGCTGAGGCGAAGCTGCGGCAGCGCGCGCTGCATAATGTGCGGAAACGCCTGCTGGGCTTCTTCTCTGGCACCAGGCACACGATAGCGGTGCGTAGCGCGCAGGCCTTTACTGAACACTTTCGGCGCGGCATCGTCCGGCAGTTTTGCCAGCTGCGCGGCGGTGTTAGCGACGGCGTTGGCCTTTGCACTGCCGCCAAGCATTGCCACTGCGCTCACCAGTAAACCCAGCGCCCAAATTGCGCCGCGGTGGGTGTTAACACCGCCGGTGGCGGCCATCATCTGCTGCTCGCCTTCGCGGCCAAGCCGCCCGACGGTTTGCCTAAGCGCAATGTCTGCCGGACGCTGCCAGCTGTGCTGCGCCAGCGCCTGAAACGTGGAGGTCAGGCTGTGCGCAGAGCGCTCCATCAGCGCAAGCGATAAATCGTGGTGCGCGCCGTTCCCCCGACTGTCCACCAGACCGGGTTTCGGGCTTAATCGTGCTTCGTCAATCAGACACTGCGTGGCGGTTCGCGCCAGCCATTCGGCACCGCCTTCAACCTGAATCTGGGGCAGAAGTTTCATTACCAGCTCCGGAATTTCGCAGGTGGGTTGTAAAGACCGCCCGACCATTCGACCAGGTCAGACACGCTACCTGCCGCCAGCAGAGAGCGGGTAGCGTCGGTGCGGCGGATCCCCATATCTTCCGGGTAAACCACTTTGCCGCTCTGGCGCAGTTCCGCCACGCGTTTGGCGTCAACGCCCAGACCGATGTCGGTAATACCGGCGACGGCAGCCACCATGGCACGACGCTCTTCGAGATCTTTCGCGCGGTAGAGGTAGGCAATCCCCTCTTCCGTCAGCACGTGGGTGACGTCATCACCGTAGATCATGACCGGCGCCAGCGGCATCCCGGAGGCTTTCGCCACGTCGACGGCATCGAGTTTTTCAACGAAGGTAGGCTTCACGCCCGCCTGGAAGGTTTCGACCATCTGCACGACCAGTTTTTTACCGCGCTGCATTGGATCTGGCTCGGTGATCATGTTCAGCCAGGCTGGCGTCGCGTGGCGACGACCGTGCGGGTCATGCCCCATGTTTGGCGCGCCGCCGAAGCCGGAAAGACGACCGCGGGTCACGGTTGAGGAGTTGGCATAGCCATCCACCTGCAGGGTCGAACCGATGAACATATCCACCGCATACTGACCCGCCAGTTGGCAGAAGGCGCGGTTGGAACGCATGGAGCCATCGGCACCGGTAAAGAAGACGTCAGGCCGAGCGCGGATATACTCTTCCATCCCCAGTTCACCGCCGAAACAGTGCACGCTCTCCACCCAGCCACTTTCAATTGCCGGGATGAGCGTCGGATGCGGGTTCAACGTCCAGTGTTTACAGATTTTGCCCTTGAGACCGAGCTGTTCGCCGTAGGTGGGCAGCAGCAGCTCAATCGCGGCGGTGTTAAAGCCAATCCCGTGGTTCAGGGACTGCACCTGATGTTCCGCGTAGATGCCTTTAATCGCCATCATCGCCATCAGGATGTGTTCCTGTTTGATGAGACGCGGGTCGCGGGTAAACAGCGGTTCGATAAAGAACGGCTTGTCCGCCACCACAACGTAATCAATCCAGGAGCCAGGAATATCAACACGCGGCAGGTCGCACTCGTCGTCCACCAGTTCGTTCACCTGTGCAATGACAATGCCGTCATGGAACGCGGCGGCTTCCACCAGCGCAGGCGTATCTTCGGTGCTCGCCCCGGTGTAGAGGTTGCCTTTGCGGTCTGCTTTGAAGCCGGCAATCAGCGCCACGTTTGGTGAGAGGTCGACGTACAGGCGGGAATAAAGCTCGATGTAAGTATGAATCGCACCAATTTCGAGTTGCCCGTCCTCCAGCAGCTGCGAGATACGCAGGCTTTGCGTCCCGGAGAAGGAGAAGTCCAGCTTGCGGGCGATACCTTTCTCGAAGATATCCAGATGTTCGCTACGGCCGACGCTTGGCATAATCATATGCAGGTCGTGGACGATGTGAGGGTTTACTTCAGCCAGCGAGCGGGAAAGAAAATCCGCCTGCTTCTGGTTGTTGCCTTCCAGGACGACTTTGTCGCCTGGGGCAATCAGTTTTTCCAGCATGGCGACAAGATCGCCGGTTGGCAGTACCTTGCCCTGCACCGGTACGGACGCCAGACGACGCGCTTTCTCACTGCGTCGCGTGTTCCATTGCCGGGTGGGTGTTTGCCCAGATAACATTATTAACCTCCTGATTCAGCTAATCATTTTGATTTGCTTAACGCTAAGTAAAGTCTGCACTCTGGTGACAAACGCATCAATTAAGCGTAGAGCCTAATCATTAGCCTGAGAGTAATAATCAGCGTAAAGATTTGTGATCGGGATCAGTTCATGTTTCGGAAAAACAGGCTAAACGGGGTACAATTCGGAAGGTATAGTAAATAACTGACAATAATTAGCATCGCCGTTATGACCCAAATCATTCCATCAGACTTCGACATTGCAGCCGAAGAGAGCGCAGATTTTGTGCCTATGCGTGGCGTAGCCAATCGCCATCTGCAGACCATGTTGCCGCGCCTGATCCGCCGCAAGGTGCAGTTCACCCCACACTGGCAACGTCTGGACTTGCCGGACGGGGACTTTTTGGATCTCGCCTGGAGCGAAGAGCCAGAGCAGGCTAAACATAAACCCCGGCTGGTAGTATTTCATGGTCTGGAGGGTAGCCTGTACAGCCCTTACGCACACGGTTTAATCCAGGCGGCAAAGGCACGCGGCTGGCTCGGTGTGGTCATGCATTTTCGCGGATGCAGCGGCGAACCGAACCGCCAGAAACGCATCTACCATTCCGGTGAAACCGAAGACGGCACCTGGTTTTTACACTGGCTAAGAGAAAATTTTGGCACAGTCCCCACGGCTGCGGTCGGCTATTCCCTCGGCGGTAACATGCTGGCCTGTCTGCTGGCTAAAGAGGGCGGCACGGTGCCGCTGGATGCTGCGGTTATCGTCTCTGCGCCCTTCATGCTGGAGCAGTGTAGCTACCACATGGAAAAAGGCTTTTCCCGGGTTTATCAGCGCTATCTGCTCAACCTGCTGAAAGCCAACGCGGCGCGCAAGCTGAAAGCCTACCCGGACACCCTGCCGGTGAGCCTCCGGCAGCTCAAAAAAGTGCGCCGCATTCGTGAGTTTGACGATCTGATCACCGCCAAAATCCACGGATTCGCCGACGCAATTGACTACTATCGCCAGTGCAGCGCAATGCCGCTGCTGAGCAAAATCACCCAGCCGACGCTTATCATCCATGCGAAAGATGACCCGTTTATGGATCATCACTCCATCCCGGCACAAGCGTTTTTGCCTGACAATGTCCACTACCAGCTCACCGAACATGGTGGTCACGTGGGGTTTGTCGGCGGCACGCTCCGTCGCCCGAAAATGTGGCTGGAAACGCGCATTCCTGACTGGTTAACCGCTTATCTGGACGGTGTTAAATGATTATCCCCTGGCAGGATCTGGCGCCCGAAACGCTCGATAACCTGATTGAAAGCTTTGTATTACGTGAAGGCACAGATTATGGTGAACAAGAACGATCGCTTGAACAAAAGGTCAGCGATGTAAAACGCCAGCTCAAAAGCGGCGACGTGGTGCTGGTATGGTCTGAACTGCATGAGACGGTCAATATCATGCCCCGCAACGCGTTTCACGGCTGATCGTTAAACCTTTCCAGTCAGGGAGTTGCTATGTCTGCCAGACATCCGGTTATTGCCGTTACGGGTTCGAGTGGTGCGGGAACCACCACCACCAGCCTCGCCTTTCGCAAGATTTTTGCACAGCTGAACTTACGGGCGGCAGAGGTAGAAGGCGACAGCTTTCACCGCTATACGCGTCCGGAAATGGACATGGCCATTCGCAAGGCGCGCGATCTGGGCAAACACATCAGCTACTTTGGCCCGGAGGCCAATGACTTCGGCCTGCTGGAGCAAACCTTCCGGGAATATGGCCAGAGTGGTAAAGGGCAATCCCGCAAGTATCTTCACACCTACGACGAAGCGGTCCCCTGGAACCAGGTACCTGGCACCTTTACGCCCTGGCAGCCGCTGCCAGAGCCTACCGACGTGCTGTTTTATGAAGGGCTGCACGGCGGCGTGGTCACGCCTCAGCACGACGTGGCGCGTTACGTGGACCTGTTGGTTGGCGTGGTGCCAATCGTTAACCTGGAGTGGATCCAAAAGCTCACGCGTGATATCAGCGAGCGCGGCCATTCGCGCGAGGCGGTGATGGACTCGGTCGTGCGCTCAATGGAAGACTACATTAACTTCCTGACGCCACAGTTTTCCCGCACCCATATTAACTTTCAGCGTGTGCCAACGGTGGATACCTCCAACCCGTTCGCCGCCAAAAGTATCCCATCGCTGGATGAGAGCTTTGTCGTGATCCATTTCCGCAATCTCGAAGGCATTGATTACCCTTGGCTGCTTGCGATGCTGCAAGGCTCATTTATTTCGCACATGAATACGTTGGTGGTGCCGGGAGGAAAAATGGGGCTGGCGATGGAGTTGATCATGACGCCGCTGGTGCAGCGGTTGATGGAAGGCAGGCAGATCGCCTAATCATTTTCCCTCTCCCGTGGGAGAGGGCGAGGATGAGGGCATCAACGCGCGATGCCCAACACCATTAGGCTTCGATGACTTCATACGAATGCGTAATGTTCACCGCTTTCTCCAGCATTAACGCCACAGAACAGTATTTCTCCGCAGACAGATCGACCGCGCGTGATACCGAAGCGTCTTTCAGATCTTTACCGGTGACAATAAAATGCAGATTGATGTGCGTGAACAGGCGCGGCGCTTCTTCACGACGCTCTGACGTGAGTTTCACTTCGCAGTCGGTCACATCCTGACGGCCTTTTTGCAGAATCGACACCACGTCGATCGCGCTGCATCCACCCGCCGCCATCAGCACCATTTCCATCGGGCTTGGGGCTTTGTCGCCGGAGTTGCCATCCATCAAAATTTGGTGTCCTGAAGCGGACTCGCCGAGGAACGTTAACCCTTCAACCCATTTCACACGCGCTTGCATATTCATTAACTCCAACGTTGCATTTTTGGTAACAGATTACGCGCGCGTTACATTTCTCGCAACGGAAGTCGACCTGCATCATGCTGAAGCGAGACACCAGGAGACACGCGGCAAAAGCTATGCTAAAACACTCTGGATGCTACAGTAATACATTGACGTTACACATGTATGCAGAGGACATCAAATTTTACTGGCTGCGAAACGTTACGACAGCCGACTTCCCAGGGTATGGGTAAGAATTCGATTGCAACCCCAGAGTCCGGATGCATCTTATGACTCTGGTGACAGCTTATAACAGAGGATAACAGCGCATGGTGCTTGGCAAACCGCAAACAGACCCGACTCTCGAATGGTTCTTGTCTCATTGCCACATTCATAAGTACCCATCGAAGAGCACGCTGATTCACCAGGGTGAAAAAGCGGAAACGTTGTATTACATCGTCAAAGGCTCGGTGGCGGTGCTGATCAAAGATGAAGAAGGGAAAGAGATGATCCTTTCTTATCTGAACCAGGGCGATTTCATCGGTGAACTGGGCCTGTTTGAAGAAGGCCAGGAACGTAGCGCCTGGGTTCGCGCAAAAACAGCCTGCGAAGTGGCTGAAATCTCTTACAAGAAATTCCGTCAGCTGATTCAGGTTAACCCTGACATCCTGATGCGTCTTTCTTCGCAGATGGCTCGCCGCCTGCAGGTCACGTCTGAGAAAGTGGGTAACCTCGCCTTCCTGGACGTTACCGGTCGTATCGCGCAGACCCTGCTGAACCTCGCGAAACAGCCAGACGCGATGACCCATCCAGACGGAATGCAAATTAAAATTACCCGTCAGGAAATCGGTCAGATCGTAGGTTGCTCCCGTGAAACCGTGGGCCGTATCCTGAAAATGCTCGAAGACCAGAACCTGATCTCCGCCCACGGTAAAACTATCGTGGTCTACGGAACCCGTTAATTCCGGTCAAGCGGCGTGCCATCGCAAGGTGTCACGCCGTTTTTGTCTCTACTCCCTATGTGGCGCAGGCTGATTTATCACCCGGAAGTTAACTATGCACTGCGACAAACGCTGGTGTTGTGCCTTCCTGTGGCCGTGGGTCTGATCCTCGGACATCTTCAACAAGGTCTGCTGTTTTCCCTCGTCCCCGCCTGCTGTAACGTGGCCGGTCTGGACACGCCGCATAAACGTTTTTTCAAGCGCCTGATTATTGGCGGCTGCCTGTTTGCCGGCTGCAGCCTTGCCGTGCAGCTGCTGCTTTCCCGCGATATCCCGCTGCCTTTAATCCTGACCGTGCTGGCGATGACGCTGGGCGTAACCGCCGAAATCAGCTCGCTTCACGCACGGCTGCTTCCCGCGTCGTTGATTGCCGCCATCTTCACGCTGAGTCTCGCCGGTAATATGCCGGTATGGGAACCGCTGCTGATTTACGCACTCGGCACGCTGTGGTACGGGCTGTTTAACTGGTTCTGGTTCTGGATGTGGCGGGAGCAGCCGCTGCGCGAATCTCTGAGTCTGCTCTACCGTTTGCTGGCCGATTACTGCGAAGCGAAATACACCCTGCTGACCCAGCACACCGACCCGGAAAAATCATTACCGCCGCTGCTGGCACGCCAGCAAAAAGTGGTGGATTTGATCGGCCAGTGTTATCAGCAGCTGCACATGCTCGCGGCCAATAAAAACCATGACTACAAGCGACTGCTGCGCACTTTCCAGATCGCGCTGGATTTGCAGGAACATATCTCCGTGAGCCTGCACCATCCTGAAGAGGTGCAGAAGCTGGTTGAACGCAGCCACGCGGAAGCGGTGATCCGCTGGAACGCGCAGACCGTCGCCGCGCGCCTGAGAATACTGGCCGACGATATTCTCTATCACCGCTACCCCACGCGATTTACCATGAGCAAACAGCTTGGCGCACTGGAAAAAATCGCCCATCAGCATGCGGATAACCCGGTCGGCCAATTTGCGGCATGGCACTTCAGCCGTATCGCCCGCGTCTTGCGTACCCAGCGGCCACTTTATCCCCGCGACCTGATGGCCGACAAACAAAAACGTTTGCCGCTGCTGCCGGCGCTCAGGAGCTACCTGTCACTGAAGTCAGCCGCGCTGCGCAACGCTGCGCGGATTAGCGTGATGCTCAGTATTGCCAGCCTGATGGGCGTCGCGCTGCACCTGCCCAAGCCTTACTGGATCCTAATGACCGTGTTGTTTGTTACGCAGAACGGATACGGCGCCACGCGAGTGCGCATACTGCACCGGGCAGGCGGCACAATGGCAGGGCTGATCATTGCCGGGGTTACCCTGCACTTCCACGTGCCTGAAGGCTATACGCTGGTCGGAATGTTGGCGATAACGATGGTGAGCTATCTGATCATCCGTAAGAACTACGGCTGGGCGATGGTGGGCTTTACGGTCACGGCGGTGTACACCCTGCAGCTGCTCACGCTCAATGGCGAGCAGTTTATTATTGCCCGTCTGGCCGATACGTTGATTGGCTGTCTGATTGCCTTTGGCGGCATGGTCTGGCTGTGGCCGCAGTGGCAAAGTGGGCTACTTCGACAGAACGCCCATGATGCGCTGGAGGCTGACCAGCAGGCCATTCGGTTAATCCTTAGCGACGATCCACAGCCCTCCCCGCTGGCCTACCAGCGAATGAAGGTCAACCAGGCGCATAATGCCCTGTTTAACTCGCTCAACCAGGCGATGCAGGAACCGGGGTTTAACTCGCACTATCTGGCCGATATGCGGCTTTGGGTCACGCATAGCCAGTTTATTGTTGAACATATTAACGCGATGACGACGCTGGCGCGCGAGCATACGATGCTGACGCCGGATCTGGCCCAGCGCTATTTGCAGTCGTGTGAAATTGCCTTGCAGCGGTGTCAGCAGCGTCTGGAATACGACGCGCCGGGTGAGGCGGGAGATTCAAACATCCTGGAAGCGCCTGAAACGCTAACCCACGGGCCGATGAGTACGCTGGAGCAGCATTTGCAGCGTGTTCTGGGGCATCTCAACACCATGCACACCATTTCGTCGGTGGCATGGCGTCAGCGTCCCCATCACGGAATTTGGTTAACCCGTCGCTTGAAGCGTACGGCGTATTAACCTTTTACGATTTTCGCAACCGCGTCAGCAAAGCGATTCAAGCCGTCCTCGATATCGCTCTCTTCCACCACCAGCGACGGGGCAAAGCGCATAACGTCCGGCCCGGCGTTCAGCACCATCACCCCTTCATGAGCGGCTGCATGCAGGAAATCGCGGGCGCGGCCTTTGTAGTGCGCTTTCAGTTCCGCACCAATTAACAGCCCCATCCCGCGGATTTCGCTGAAGACGTCGTACTGGCTGTTAATCTGCTCTAAATGCTTCACGAAAAGTTCCCGTTTTGCCTTCACGCCGTTCAGCACCTCAGGCGTGTTGATGATATCAAACGCCGCACCCGCAACCGCACTTGCCAGCGGGTTACCGCCGTAGGTCGAACCATGGGAACCGACGTGGAAGGCGGAAGCGATATCCTGGGTGGTCAACACCGCGCTCACCGGGAAACCACCACCGAGCGCTTTGGCGCTGGTCAGGATATCCGGCGTCACGCCGTAGTGCATATAGGCAAACAGGTTACCGGTGCGCCCCATTCCGCTCTGCACTTCATCAAACACCAGCAGCGCCTGATGTTCATCGCACAGCTCGCGCAGCCCTTTGAGGAATTCCGGGGTGGCCGCCGTCACGCCGCCTTCACCCTGAATCGGCTCAACCACGACCGCACAGGTGTGGTCGTCCATCACCGCTTTTACCGCATGCAGATCGTTAAACGGCACGTGGATAATATCGGCCGGTTTTGGGCCAAACCCGTCGGAGTATTTCGGCTGCCCGCCCACGGAAACGGTAAACAGTGAACGTCCGTGGAAGGCGTTATGGAACGCAATGATTTTCGTTTTGTACGGGCTATGACGAGTAGAGGCGTAGAAACGCGCCAGCTTAAAGGCGGTTTCGTTGGCTTCGGTGCCGGAGTTCATAAACAGCACGCGCTCGGCGAAGGTGGCGTCGATGATCTTGCGGCCCAGACGCAGTGCCGGTTCGTTAGTGAAGACGTTGCTGGTGTGCCACAGGGTTTCGCCCTGGGTTTTTAAGGCGTCCACCAGCGCAGGATGACAATGGCCCAGCGCCGTCACCGCAATCCCCCCCGCAAAATCAACATACTCTTTACCCTGCTGATCCCAGACGCGGCTGCCTTTCCCTTTTACCGGGATAAACTCGGCCGGTGCATAAATCGGCAGAATAACTTCATCAAATGTTGCGCGGGTAATTGCAGGTTGTTCAGTTGCCATGTCATGCCCATCCATTTTATGTCACATTGATTGTGAAAATATAATCACAAAATATGCATAAAAAATCACAGCAAGGCAATAGAAATTCAGCGATTAAGGAAATTCGCCAGCAGCAAGTGTCCTTGCTCGCTGAGGATGCTCTCCGGGTGGAACTGTACCCCTTCGAGATCCCATTCGCTGTGGCGAATGCCCATGATCTCCTGGGTATCGCTCCAGGCGGTCACGTCAAAGCACGCAGGCAGCGTGGGAGGATCAATCACCAGGGAGTGGTAACGCGTGACGGTTAACGGATTATTTAACCCGGTAAACACGCCTGTTCCGGTGTGGGTGATGGGTGAAGTTTTGCCGTGCATCACGTTGGCGGCACGCACGATAGACGCGCCGAAGACCTGTCCAATGGCCTGATGGCCCAGGCAGACGCCGAGAATCGGCAGTTTACCCGCATACTGGCGGATCGCGTCCAGCGAGATACCGGACTCCGATGGTGTACATGGCCCTGGCGAAATGACAATTTTCTGGGGCGCCAACGCCGCAATGTCGTCCAGGCTGATTTCGTCATTGCGGCGGACAACCACCTTTGCTCCCAGCTCGCAAAAATACTGGTAAAGGTTCCAGGTGAAGGAATCGTAGTTATCAATCAGCAGAATCATGGCGGCTCCAGAAAAAAAGGCCGCCCTATTCTACTCAGTTTCCCGCGCTTCGCTCACTACTTTGGCAAAGATGGCATTCAGCGCCGTTAAATCGCCCATCGCACCGCTTTGATTGGCCGCCGCCCAAGCCGCGGGGTCAATACCCTGCCAGTTTAGCTGGTAGCCAGCGTGGATCGCCAGTTGCTCAAAGAAAACCCGCTGAGCAATGCCGTTACCAATGCGAAATGGGTGCAAGACGTTGATCTCACAGTAGTAGTGGCTCAGCCGGGCGATGAATTCACTTTTCTCCAGCCCCGCGAGATACCCCTCTTCTTCGAGATCCCGCATCAGCCCGTTCCCTTCTTTTTCGATATACGCAAAATGACAGAAACGGGTATCTCCCTGATAGATATCGACCTCGCGGATATCGCCCGCCCAGTCGAAGATATCCTGATAGAGATGACGGTGGATCGCACACAGGTGTGGTAACCCGCGCGCAGGCGGCCCCAGGCCCAGCGTGGCGACACGAAGGGCAGTCAGTTCGTAAGATGCCTGCGCCAGGCGGGTTGCCTGACGAATATTCAGGCGATTACGCATCACGTTAAGGCCGGGATAGAGGTAAGGGTCGCGGTCATCACCGATTTTATCGCTCATAGTGCCTCCTGAGCTCATCAAGACGGCGCTGCGCCTCTTCAGCATTTAATGTGACGAGGGGGCTCTCGACACCCTCAAGGTGACGGCTCGCCTGAAAATTCGCATTTCGATGCTGCTCCCAGAGACGGGATTTTTGCTTGTCGGTGAGTTTTTTCACTTAACGCCTCCCTGAATGTGTCCGTTTGCCACAAGTATAAGCAGCAAAACGCGGTTTCGCAGGGAGGGCTAAATAACACGGACGAGGAGCGCCCGTGTTCAGAAACGTTATGGCAGAACTTTCGCGGAGAGGATAACCACCGGTTTTGACGGCACATTCTGGTACGGGCCGACGTCGTGGGTAGGGACCTGAGAAATCTTATCGGCCACATCCATCCCCTTCACAATTTTACCAAAGACGGCGTAGCCGAAGTCGCGCTGGCCGTGATCGAGGAAGGCATTGTCTGCGACATTGAGGAAGAACTGGCTGGTCGCGCTGTCTTTATCTGCAGTACGCGCCATAGAGATGGTGCCACGCTTGTTCAGCAGGCCATTGTCCGCTTCGTTTTTAATGGGCGGGTTGGGCTGCTTTTGCTGCATCTGCTCGTTAAAACCGCCACCCTGCACCATAAAGCCCGGGATCACGCGGTGGAACGTGGTGTTGTTATAAAAACCGCTGTTCACGTAATCGAGGAAGTTTTTCACCGAAACAGGGGCTTTCTGGCTATTCAGTTCCAGCTCAATGTTCCCGGCGGAGGTGGTCAGCAGGACGTGAGGGTCTCCTTTTGCTGCCAGCGCAGCAGGGGAAACGGCAGAAAGAGCAAACACAGCTGCGACAGCCGCCAGTGTTGATTTGAGCATGAGAATTCCTTAACAAAGCGCAGTATAAAAAGCGAATGGCTTGATTCTAAAGAGCAGTATGAACGGAGACCAGCCTTTTACCTAATTTTACGAAATTGAAACAGTTGTTACTGCGCAAACGATTGGTTAGAGCGCCAATTAACGTGATCGCGATCACACTAAAACCTGCAAATCAGATTAAAAGTTTCCTAAAAGATTTAAATAGATCACTTTCGAGACTAAAATCTGCCCGCTCAAACGCAGTCAATGCGTTTTACTTTACTTTGAACAGGCCAGACATGACTAACAGCAATCGCATCAAGCTCACATGGATCAGCTTCTTCTCCTACGCCCTGACTGGTGCGTTGGTGATCGTCACCGGGATGGTGATGGGAAATATCGCAGATTACTTCCAGCTCCCCGTTTCCAGCATGAGTAACACCTTTACCTTCCTTAACGCCGGGATCCTGATCTCTATCTTCCTGAATGCCTGGCTGATGGAAATTGTTCCGCTGAAAACGCAGCTGCGTTTTGGTTTTGTGCTGATGCTTGCCGCCGTGGCAGGCCTGATGCTAAGCCACAGCATCGCCCTGTTCTCTGCCGCCATGTTCGTGCTTGGCCTGGTCAGCGGGATCACGATGTCTATCGGTACGTTCCTCATTACCCATATGTATGAAGGCCGTCAGCGCGGCGCGCGTCTGCTGTTTACCGACTCCTTCTTTAGCATGGCCGGGATGATTTTCCCGATGGTCGCGGCGGTCCTGCTGGCACGCAGCATTGAATGGTACTGGGTTTACGCCTGCATTGGTCTGGTCTATGTGGCCATCTTTATTCTGACCTTCGGCTGTGAATTCCCGGTTCTGGGCAAAAAAGCGCAGGCAACCGCAGAACCTGTGGCAAAAGAGAAATGGGGCATCGGCGTGCTGTTTCTTTCCATCGCCGCGCTGTGCTACATCCTGGGTCAGCTGGGCTTTATCTCCTGGGTACCGGAATACGCCAAAGGCCTGGGCATGAGCCTGAACGATGCGGGCAAGCTGGTCAGTGATTTCTGGATGTCTTACATGTTCGGTATGTGGGCGTTTAGCTTTATTCTGCGCTTCTTCGACCTGCAGCGCATTCTGACCGTGCTGGCGGGTATGGCAACCGTGCTGATGTACCTGTTCATTAACGGTTCGCCGCAGCATATGCCGTGGTTCATTCTGACCCTGGGCTTCTTCTCCAGCGCAATTTATACCTCCATAATCACGCTGGGTTCCCTGCAGACCAAAGTGGCTTCGCCTAAGCTGGTTAACTTCGTGCTGACCTGCGGCACTATCGGCACCATGCTGACCTTCGTGGTAACGGGCCCGATTGTCGCCCACAGCGGCCCGCTGGCGGCGCTGCAGACTGCAAACGGTCTGTATGCCGTGGTGTTCATCATGTGCCTCATCCTGGGCTTTGTGACCCGCCACCGTCAGCACAATACGGCAGCGGCATCTCACTGATCCTTACGCCCCTTTGCGCTCTGCAGAGGGGCTGTTTCTGGCAAAACTCACCTCTTCTCCCCCGCTGTCAACCTGGATCCACGTTTGCGCCAGCTGCGTAGTGGCAATAATCCGCCCCTGACGAATCGACCAGCGTACCGGCACCTGGCACCGTACCGCTTCAAATCCGCTCTCCGCAGGCAGGATAATCAGGTTTGCCGGGTTCCCCTTCTCAAGACCGTAATCGTGCAGACCAAAGGTGCGGGCGCTGTTATGGGTAATCAGATTCAGGCCACTGTCGATTTGCGGATAGCCCATCATCTGGCAGACGTGAAGCCCCATGTGCAGCACCTGGAGCATATTGCCGGTGCCGAGCGGGTACCACGGGTCAAAGACATCATCGTGTCCAAAGCAGACATTAATGCCTGCTTCCTGCAGCTCTTTCACGCGGGTAATACCCCGGCGTTTCGGATAGTCGTCAAAGCGCCCCTGCAGATGGATGTTCACCAGCGGGTTCGCCACAAAGTTAATGCCCGACATTTTCAGCAGACGAAACAGCCGTGAGGTGTAGGCACCATTATAAGAGTGCATGGCGGTCGTGTGGCTGGCCGTCACGCGTGACCCGATACCTGCCTCATAGGCCAGCGTCGCCACCGTCTCGACAAACCGGGACTGTTCATCGTCGATTTCATCGCAGTGGATATCCAGCGGGCGGTCATACTTTTTCGCCAGATCAAAGGCGATATGCAGCGACTGGACGCCGTATTCACGGGTAAACTCGAAGTGCGGGATCGCCCCAACCACATCCGCGCCCAGTTTTAAGGCTTCTTCCAGCAGCGCCGCACCGTTCGGATAAGAGAGGATGCCTTCCTGCGGGAAAGCGACGATCTGCAGCGTGATCCACGGCGCGACTTCCTGCTTCACTTCCAGCATCGCCTTCAGGGCGGTGAGCGTCGGGTCAGAGACATCGACGTGAGTACGTACAAACTGGATCCCATTGGCGATTTGCCACTTCAACGTCTTCCACGCGCGAGCCTTCACATCCTCATGGCTGAGCTGCGCCTTGCGCTCTGCCCAGCGCTCAATGCCCTCAAACAGCGTGCCGGACTGATTCCAGTTCGGCTCGCCCGCCGTCTGGGTGGTGTCGAGATGAATATGCGGCTCGATAAACGGCGGGATTGCCAGCCCTCCGCGGGCGTTGAGTATCTCGTAGCTTTCAACATGGGTATCGTCCATTGGCGTGATATCACCAAAACGACCGTTCTCAATGGCAATTTGCCATAGCCCATCCTGACCCGGTAAACGAACATTCTGAACAAGCCAAAGCGGTGCTGTAGACATACTTCTCCCCCGAAAAACGCGACTGATATTTAGGAGTACTCATCTTTTAAAATTAGCCCCCTAATTTGTACACAAAATCGACGACGACGAAAAGCCAGTGATTTCCATGACTTATAAAAAACCTAACAAATCAGCAATATACCCACTAAGGAGTAGTTTAAGGCGTATTTGATTTGCATCAATAAGCCCCTTTGCTGAATCGTTAAGGTAGGCAGTAATAGAAAAGAAATCGAGGCAAAAATGAGCAAAGTCAGACTCGCTATCATCGGTAACGGCATGGTCGGTCACCGCTTTATTGAGGATCTTCTCGATAAAGCCGATGCCGCCCAGTTCGATATTACCGTGTTCTGTGAAGAACCCCGCAAGGCGTACGACCGTGTGCACTTGTCTTCCTACTTCTCCCATCATACCGCCGAAGAGCTTTCTCTGGTGCGTGAAGGTTTCTACGAGAAGCATGGCGTAAAAGTGCTGGTAGGCGAACGCGCTATCACCATCAACCGTCAGGAAAAAGTGATCCACTCCAGCGCCGGACGTACGGTTTTTTACGACAAGCTGATCATGGCGACTGGCTCGTATCCGTGGATCCCACCGATCAAAGGTTCGGAAACCCAGGATTGCTTCGTTTACCGTACCATTGAAGACCTCAAAGCCATCGAAAACTGTGCTCGTCGCAGCAAACGCGGTGCCGTCGTCGGCGGTGGCCTGCTGGGTCTGGAAGCAGCAGGCGCCCTGAAAAACCTCGGCGTTGAAACCCACGTCATCGAATTTGCCCCGATGCTGATGGCTGAACAGCTGGACCACATGGGTGGCGATCAGCTGCGCCGTAAAATTGAAAGCATGGGTGTGAAAGTTCACACCAGCAAAAATACCAAAGAGATCGTTCAGGAAGGTACTGAAGCGCGTAAAACCATGCGCTTTGCCGACGGTAGCGAGCTGGAAGTCGACTTTATCGTCTTCTCTACCGGTATTCGCCCACGCGACAAAATGGCGACCCAGTGCGGTCTGGCCGTGGCGCAGCGTGGCGGGATCATGATCAACGATACCTGCCAGACGTCCGACCCGGATATCTACGCTATCGGCGAATGTGCCAGCTGGAACAACCGAGTTTACGGCCTGGTGGCGCCTGGGTACAAAATGGCGCAGGTCGCCGTTGACCATATCCTCGGTAACGAAAATGCCTTCGAAGGCGCAGACATGAGCGCCAAGCTGAAACTACTGGGCGTTGACGTTGGCGGTATCGGCGATGCACACGGCCGTACGCCGAATTCCCGCAGCTACGTGTATCTCGACGAAAGCAAAGAGGTTTATAAACGCCTTATCGTCAGCCCGGACAACAAAACCCTGCTCGGTGCGGTTCTGGTGGGCGACACCAGCGATTACGGCAACCTGCTGCAGCTGGTGCTGAACGCCATCGAGCTGCCGGAAAACCCGGACGCGCTGATCCTCCCGGCTCACGCATCCAGCGGTAAGCCGTCTATCGGCGTGGATAAACTGCCGGATAGCGCGCAGATTTGCTCCTGCTTCGACGTGACAAAAGGCATGCTGGTCGCGGCCATCAATAAAGGCTGCCATACCGTTGCCGCACTGAAAGCCGAAACCAAAGCCGGTACCGGCTGCGGCGGCTGTATTCCGCTGGTCACCCAGGTGCTGAACGCCGAGCTGGCGAAACAGGGCATCGAAGTGAACAACAACCTGTGCGAGCATTTCTCTTACTCGCGCCAGGAGCTGTACCATCTGATCCGCGTGGAAGGCATCAAATCCTTCGACGAGCTGCTTGAGAAGCACGGTCAGGGTTACGGCTGCGAAGTCTGTAAACCGACCGTCGGCTCCCTGCTGGCATCCTGCTGGAATGAATATGTTCTCAAACCAGAACACACGCCGCTGCAAGATACCAACGACAACTTCCTGGCGAACATCCAGAAAGACGGTACTTACTCGGTGATCCCACGCTCTGCCGGTGGTGAAATTACCCCAGAAGGCCTGGTCGCGGTAGGTCGTATTGCCCGCGAATACAACCTGTACACCAAAATCACCGGCTCCCAGCGTATCGGCCTGTTTGGCGCGCAGAAAGACGACCTGCCGGAAATCTGGCGTCAGCTGATTGAAGCCGGCTTCGAAACAGGCCACGCGTATGCCAAAGCGCTGCGTATGGCGAAAACCTGCGTGGGCAGCACCTGGTGCCGTTACGGCGTGGGCGACAGCGTGGGCTTCGGCGTAGAGCTGGAAAACCGCTACAAAGGCATCCGTACGCCGCACAAAATGAAGTTCGGCGTTTCTGGCTGTACCCGCGAATGTGCTGAAGCGCAGGGTAAAGACGTGGGTATCATCGCCACAGAGAAAGGCTGGAACCTGTACGTCTGCGGTAACGGCGGGATGAAACCACGCCATGCAGACCTGCTGGCCGCAGATCTCGACCACGATACCCTGATTCAGTACCTCGACCGCTTCATGATGTTCTACATCCGTACCGCCGATAAGCTGACCCGTACCGCGTCCTGGCTGGATAACCTGGAAGGCGGCATCGACTACCTGAAGTCAGTCATCATCGACGACAAGCTGGGCCTGAACGAACATCTGGAAGAAGAGATGGCTCGCCTGCGCGACGCCGTGATTTGCGAGTGGACCGAAACCGTGAACACCCCGGCGGCGCAAACGCGCTTCAAACACTTTATCAACAGCACCCAGCGCGACCCGAACGTGCAGGTTGTGGCAGAACGCGAACAGCATCGTCCGGCGACACCTTATGAACGTATTCCGGTGACTCTGGTGGAGGAAAACGCATGAGCCAGTGGGTAAACATCTGCAACATTAACGACATCCTGCCTGCAACCGGTGTCTGCGCGTTGCTGGGTAAAGAGCAGGTTGCCATTTTTCGTCCTCGCCACGATGAACAGGTTTTTGCGATCAGCAATATCGACCCGTTCTTCGACGCCAGCGTGCTCTCTCGCGGATTGATTGCGGAGCATCAGGGTGAACTGTGGGTCGCCAGCCCACTGAAAAAGCAGCGCTTCCGCTTAAGCGACGGGCACTGCATGGAAGATGAAAGCCACTCGGTGAAACACTATGACGTCCGCGTGAAGGACGGGAAAGTACAGCTGAAAGGCTAAGTGAAATGGGAGGTGCAATGCCTCCCATTGTTTTATTCAGACGTTGTTTTGATTTTATTATTTTTATTTTTTCCTTTTTAATATTACGGGTAATCAAATGTTTACAGACACTATTAATAAGTGTGCGGCTAACGCTGCGCGCATCGCACGGCTTAGCCAAAATAATCCCCTCGGCTTCTGGGTCAGCTCCGCAATGGCAGGTGCCTACGTGGGCCTGGGGATTATTTTAATTTTCACGCTCGGTAATCTACTCGACCCGTCCGTTCGTCCTTTGGTGATGGGCGCGACCTTTGGTATTGCCTTAACCCTGGTGATCATCGCAGGCTCGGAGCTCTTCACAGGTCACACCATGTTCCTGACGCTCGGCGTGAAAGCGGGCACCATCAGCCACGGTCAAATGTGGGCTATTCTGCCCCAGACCTGGGTGGGCAACCTGCTGGGTTCGGTGTTCGTGGCGCTGCTGTACAGCTGGGGGGGTGGAAGCCTACTACCGGTGGATACCAGCATCGTTCACACCGTGGCGCTGGCAAAGACGACACAGCCGGCGATGGTGCTGTTCTTCAAAGGTGCGCTGTGTAACTGGCTGGTTTGCCTTGCAATCTGGATGGCAATTCGCACAGAAGGTGCAGCGAAGTTTATGGCTATCTGGTGGTGCCTGCTGGCATTTATCGCTTCCGGCTACGAGCACTCCGTTGCCAATATGACGCTGTTTGCCCTCTCCTGGTTCGGCCATCACAATGAGGCATTTACGCTTTCAGGTATCGGCCATAATTTGTTGTGGGTAACGCTGGGTAATACCCTTTCAGGTGCAGTGTTTATGGGGTTAGGTTACTGGTATGCTACCCCTAAAGCGGAGCGTCCGACTCCGGTTAACATCGCTACTGCTCAGGCAAAAGCCCATTCTTAAGAGGTAATGTCGTGGATCACCTGCCGATTTTCTGTCAATTACGCAATCGTGACTGCCTGCTTGTGGGCGGTGGCGATGTGGCTGAACGTAAAGCGCGCTTGCTGTTAGAGGCAGGTGCCCGACTGACCGTCAACGCACTCGCCTTCGCCCCGCAGTTTGACGCCTGGGCAAAAGAAGGCCTGCTTACGCTCATGCAGGAAGAGTTTAACGAATCCCTGCTTGATACCTGCTGGCTCACCATTGCCGCCACGGATGACGACGCCGTAAACCAGCGCGTCAGCGACGCCTGCGAGGCGCGCCGGATTTTCTGTAACGTGGTGGACGCGCCGAAAGAAGCCAGCTTTATCATGCCGTCGATTATCGACCGATCGCCGCTGATGGTGGCGGTATCCTCCGGCGGAACATCTCCGGTGTTGGCACGTCTGCTGCGAGAAAAGCTGGAGTCCGTTCTGCCTCAGCATCTTGGGCAGGTGGCGCACTATGCGGGACAATTGCGTTCTCGCGTGAAGAAAACCTTCTCCACCGTTGGCGAGCGTCGTCGCTTCTGGGAGAAATTCTTTGTGAACGACAGGCTGGCGCAGTCGCTGGCCAATCAGGATCGGACCGCCGTTGCAGAAACCACCGAGCAGCTGCTTACCGAACCGTTGGATCATCGCGGTGAAGTCGTGTTAGTGGGGGCTGGCCCAGGAGATGCGGGTTTGCTGACGCTTAAAGGGCTACAGCAAATTCAACAAGCCGATATCGTTGTCTACGACCGTCTGGTGTCTGATGACATCATGAATCTGGTACGTCGGGATGCCGATCGCGTGTTCGTGGGCAAACGCGCGGGTTACCACTGCGTACCACAAGAAGAGATTAACCAGATCCTGCTGCGTGAAGCGCAAAAAGGTAAACGCGTAGTGCGCCTGAAAGGCGGCGATCCGTTTATCTTCGGACGCGGCGGTGAGGAGCTGGAAACCCTGTGCAACGCAGGCATTCCGTTCTCCGTCGTCCCCGGCATTACGGCAGCTTCCGGTTGTTCAGCGTATTCCGGCATTCCGCTTACCCATCGCGATTACGCCCAGAGCGTGCGGCTGGTGACGGGCCACCTGAAGACCGGCAGCGAGCTGGACTGGCACAACCTGGCCGCCGAAAAACAGACATTGGTGTTCTACATGGGGCTTAACCAGGCTGCCACCATTCAGGCGAAGCTGCTGGAGCACGGCATGGATGAAGACATGCCCGTTGCATTGGTGGAAAACGGCACGTCCATTAAGCAGCGTGTGGTGAATGGTGTACTCACGCAGCTAGGCGAGCTGGCGCAGCAGGTTGAAAGCCCGGCGCTGATTGTTGTTGGCCGCGTGATTGAATTGCGCGAGAAACTGAACTGGTTCTCAAACCACTAGCGCATATTATCGCTTCACCGAGTAGTCCTTAACCGGACTACTCTATGCCGATCCTCGCCGTTAACATACCGCCCTGAAATGGAACTTTTCCATTTATTCCCTCGTGTTACATCCAATTTTAGTTTTTAAGACAAGGAATGCGTATGTTCAAACTGGCAAAAGCCGCCGTTCTGGTCGGCTTATTATCAACGCTGACCGCCTGCACCGGTCACGTTCAAAACACCAAAAACAACTGTAGCTACGACTACCTGCTTCACCCGGCAATTTCCATTTCAAAAATCATCGGCGGTTGCGGGCCAGCGGCACAGCAGTAAGTATTTTTCAGGCGTAAAAAAACCGGGAATTTCCCGGTTTTTTGTTTGGGGTGCATGGGAGAAGGAACAAACCCTAAAACGGTAACGTGGTAACCGTTTTGCTTTTACCTAAGGCTTTGCCACAAATCCAATCGCTTCGTACACGGCTTTCAGGGTTTCCGAGGCGCGCGCGCTGGCTTTATCCGCACCGTCTCTCATCACCTTCTGCAGGAACGCTTCATCGTTGCGATAGCGGTGGTAGCGCTCCTGAAGATCTGTCAGCATGCCGGAAACCGCATCGGCGACTTCACCTTTCAGATGGCCGTACATCTTGCCTTCGAAGTGCTGTTCCAGTTCCGGGATGCTCTGACCGGTCACGCCCGAAAGGATATCCAGCAGGTTGGACACGCCCGCTTTGTTTTGTACGTCGTAGCGCACAACAGGTGGCTCTTCGGAGTCAGTCACTGCACGTTTAAGCTTTTTAACCACCGATTTCGGGTCTTCCAACAGGCCGATAACGTTATTGCGGTTATCGTCTGACTTGGACATTTTCTTGGTTGGCTCCAGCAGCGACATCACGCGCGCGCCAGATTTCGGAATAAACGGCTCTGGCACTTTGAACACATCGCCATAAATCGCGTTGAAGCGCTGGGCGATATCACGGCTCAGCTCAAGGTGCTGCTTCTGGTCTTCACCGACAGGAACCTGGTTGGTCTGATAAAGCAGGATGTCTGCAGCCATCAGCACCGGGTAGTCGAACAGACCCGCGTTGATGTTCTCAGAATAACGGGCTGATTTATCCTTGAACTGCGTCATGCGGCTCAGTTCGCCAAAATAGGTGTAGCAGTTCAGCGCCCAGCCCAGCTGTGCGTGTTCTGGTACGTGAGACTGAACAAAGATAGTGCTTTTCTCAGGATCGATACCGCATGCCAAATACAACGCCAAGGTATCCAGCGTGGCTTTGCGCAGTTTCTCAGGATCCTGACGCGCAGTGATGGCATGCAAATCCACGATGCAATAAATGCAGTGGTAATCATCCTGCATGCTAACCCACTGACGTAACGCACCCATGTAGTTACCAATGGTCAATTCACCTGACGGCTGTGCGCCACTAAAAACGATGGGCTTAGTCATTTTTTAATTCCTGATTTTCACTGTGCGAAAGCCCGAGAACGGGCAACAAATCTTTGAAGCGATCGAACACCACGTCCGGCTCACTTAGCGTGATGGCCTCACCGTAGTTATAGCCATAGGTTAATCCAACAGAAGGACATCCCGCCGCTCTGGCAGCCAGAATATCATTGCGTGAATCACCGACAAAGAGCAGCTCTGCAGGCGTTAAGGATAATTTTCCTGCCACCAGCAACAGCGGTTCCGGGTGCGGCTTTTTGTTTTTCACGTCATCGCCGCCGACAATCACGGAGAAATATTTTGCGATATCCAGCGCCTCGAGCAGTGGCGCAACAAACGGCGTCGGCTTGTTGGTCACCAGCCCCAGCGGAATACCCTTCGCGTGAAGCGCCCTCAGCGTTTCAGCGACGTCAGGGAACAGGAAGCTGCCTTCTTCGACCGTTTCTTCATAGTAACGATCGAACAGTTTACGCAGCACGCGCTGCTGCTCTTCCTGTGGGATATCCGCATGGTCTACGCTTGGTTTACCTTGTGCTGAACGTTGCGACGCGCGTTCCTGACGAGCCCAGGTCAACGCACGCTCCATCAGGACATCAGCACCGTTACCTATCCACGTTACGACGCGTTCTTCGCCCGCAACGGGTAATTCGAGGGCATACAGCGCCTGGTCGACGGCACTGCTTAAGCCCGGCGCGCTATCAACCAGCGTGCCGTCGAGGTCAAATGCTACACCCCGGATTGCCTGCAATTTATCCATGACTTACCTTTGCCAATTCACTGCGCATTTCATCAATGACTTTTTTGTAATCCGGTTGGTCGAAGATAGCCGAGCCTGCAACGAACATATCTGCCCCAGCAGCCGCAATCTCACCAATGTTGTTTACCTTCACGCCACCGTCCACTTCGAGGCGAATGTCGTAGCCAGACTCATCAATACGACGGCGCACTTCACGCAGTTTATCGAGGGTGTGTGGGATGAATGATTGGCCACCAAAGCCAGGGTTAACGGACATGAGCAAAATAACGTCCAGCTTATCCATTACGTAGTCGAGATAGCTCAGAGGCGTTGCCGGGTTAAAGACCAGTCCCGCTTTACAGCCGTTCTCTTTGATCAGCTGCAGCGTGCGGTCTACATGTTCGGAGGCTTCGGGATGGAAAGTAATGATACTTGCACCCGCGGCAGCAAAATCAGGGACAATGCGATCAACGGGCTTCACCATCAGATGCACGTCAATGGGTGCGGTGATGCCGTAATTACGCAGCGCTTTGAGCACCATCGGGCCGATGGTCAGATTGGGAACGTAGTGGTTATCCATAACGTCGAAATGGACGACATCCGCGCCCGCTGCAAGCGCGTTGGCGGTGTCCTCACCCAGGCGGGCAAAATCGGCCGACAGAATTGAGGGAGCAATCAAAAACTGTTTCATCCGCTTCTCCTTGAAATGTATTTACCGGCGGGCAAAACGGCTCAGGGGCGATAAAGAGCCAGGAGTTCGTCCACCTTTTTACGTGTGCCGCCGTTGCTACTAATGCTACGCCGCACTTTGACCTGATAATGCTTCGCGGCTTTGTACCATTCGCGCGTATCAGGGGTATCGTGATTCGAAATTAACACCGGAATTCTTTTGCTGACCAGCTTTTCCGCTATTTCCGCCAGACGGGCCTGCTCGGCCGGACTAAAGCTATTGGTGTGATAAGCGGTAAAATTCGCCGTTGCAGACAGCGGCGCATAGGGCGGGTCGCAATAGACTACCGAGTTTGCGTCTGCCTGCTCCATGCACTCTTCATAAGAGAGGCAGTGGAACTCTGCATTCTGCGCTTTTTCAGCAAAGTGATACAGCTCGGCCAGCGGAAAGTACGGGCGCTTATAGCGGCCAAACGGCACGTTAAATTCACCACGTAGATTATACCGACACAGGCCGTTGTAACCATGGCGGTTGAGATAGAGGAACAACAGCGCGCGACGGAACGGATCGTTGCTCTGATTAAACTCAGCGCGGAATTGATAGTACACGTCCGGGTCATTGTTTTCTGGCGTGAACAGCTTACGCGCCTCATCGACGTACTCATCGGTACGCAGTTTGACGATGTTATAGAGGCTGATCAGATCGCTGTTGATATCCGCCAGGATATAACGAGAAAAATCGGTATTCAGGAACACCGATCCAGCACCCACGAAGGGCTCGATAAGACACTCGCCTTTCGGCAGGTGTTTTTTAATATCATCGAGCAGGGGGTATTTCCCCCCTGCCCATTTCAGAAAAGCGCGATTTTTTTTCATGCTGACTAACTGATTACACCTTCTCCGGCTGTGGAGAAAGCTCCGACAGCATACTGCGCTTTAAACATTACTTCAGATCGGTCTGAACCTGATGAATCGGCTTCGCCCACGGGTTCTTGGCCTGAACATCGGCTGGCAGTGTGGCAACAGCGCGTTTCGCTTCATCTTTAGACGCATAAACACCGCTTACCAGCACATACCACGGCTGACCGTTACGGGTCGTCTGATAGACCACGTAGTTTTTCAGATTTGCTTTTTTCGCCCAACCGTTGAGGTTGTCATAGTTAGACGAACTGCTCAGCTGCAGCGTGTAGTTGCTGGATGGCGCAGATTTCAGAGAACCTACGTTGCCTGCACTTTTACCTGTTGTCGCCGCGGATGTCGCCGCAGATTGTGCAGGTGCGGTAGTTGCGGCAGGTGCCGTTGCTTTCGGTGCAGTCTGCGCGACTGGCGTTTTAGTCGTTTCGCTTACTGCAGCCGTTTCAGTGTGTTTCGGCTGCGTCGGCGCTTTCACTTCAGGCGCTTTAACCACGGCCTGTGGCTTCGTTTCGCGCTTCGGCTCAATCACTGCCTGCTTGCGTTCAAGACGTGGCGTTGCCTGCGTCTGACGCGGCTTCGTTTCCGTTGCAGCAGCTTGCTGTTGCGCATTACCACCGCGAATCGGTGCGACGGTTGCAGGCTCAGTTGGCAGCGTAGAGTTAGCCACTACGTTGTTCACCTGCTCCTGGTTTTGCGGCTGCGTCAGTGCATTGTTCAGATCACCCTGAACCTCTACACGCTGCTGGCCTTCTGGTGCAACAGGGGCTTGTCCCGAAGCCGGAGTAGAAGAGACTGGCGGCAGAGAAACATCCTGCGGCGTCGCTGTGTTGCTGGCAGTCTGTTCTGCGGAGGTCGTGCCTGGCGCAGGTTGTGCACCATTCGCCTGATCGGCCGCATCATTACCCGACAGGTTGATGCTCTTCTCAGCAGAAGGGGTCTGCTCTGTTGAATTCGTTGATGGTGCTTTCAGCGCGGAGCCGATGCCGACAATCAGCAGCACAAGCACCAGGACGCCAAGCCCCATCATGATGTACTGGCGGGAAGCCGGTTTTGCCGCTACCGCTTTTTTACGTTTACGCGGGCGACGCTCTACAGGCTCTTCGTCCATTGAATTTTCTTCGGACTCATAATCCTCTTCTTCTCGCTCATCACGCGCGTTGCGGCTGCGCGAAGGGCGACGATCGTCTGCATCAAGATCAACATCGTCAAAGTTGATCTGCGGCTCGTTATCACGTTCTGAAGATTGACGAGAACGACCAGTACGACGATCGCTGGGATCGGGTTTCAGCTCGTCTTCTGGTTTGAATTCATCCATTTAACACCCCACTCAAAGGCTTATGCCAACGTCTTTGCATTTCGCCTGAAGCTAAACGACCACCGGTTACAGCGGCCTGACCTTTCTAGTTGTTACGCCTGCTGACAATCAGCGATAGCGCCGAGAACGACATCGTGCGGCACTCCGCCGCGCACTTCACTCTTCCCTATTGCAAGCGGGAGTACAAGACGCATCTCACCTGCCAATACTTTTTTATCGCGCATCATGTGGGGTAAATACGCGTGTGCCGCCATTTCCTGCGGCCCGGTGACCGGTAAGCCAGCGCGTTCAAGCAATGCTATGATGCGCGCAGTCTCTTCGGATGTGAACTGACCCAAACGTTCTGACGCGCGCGCAGCCATAACCATACCGGCAGCAACCGCTTCACCGTGCAGCCAATTGCCGTAGCCCATTTCGGCTTCAATCGCGTGGCCAAACGTATGCCCCAGATTCAGTAAAGCACGTAAGCCCGTTTCACGCTCGTCTGCCGCAACAACTTCCGCTTTCAGCTCACAACAACGACGAATACAGTATGCCAGTGCAGCCCCATCCAGGCGCAGCAGCGCATCCATATTCTCTTCAAGCCAGTTAAAGAACTCGCCATCAAGAATAATGCCGTATTTGATCACTTCAGCAAGACCGGAAGCCAGCTCGCGTTTTGGCAGGGTTTTCAGACAGTCAAGATCAACCACCACCGATGCCGGCTGGTAAAACGCGCCGATCATATTTTTCCCGAGAGGATGGTTAACTGCCGTTTTGCCGCCCACGGAAGAATCGACCTGAGACAGCAAAGTGGTTGGAATTTGAATAAAGCGCACGCCACGTTGATAGCTGGCGGCTGCAAAACCGGTCAGATCGCCTACAACACCGCCGCCTAAGGCAAGCAGTGTGGTATCGCGACCGTGCGGTTTTTGCAGTAATGCGGTAAAGACGGTGTCCAGCACCGCCAGGCTTTTATACTGCTCGCCATCAGGTAGAATCACACTGTCGACCTTTACGCCAGCCCGTTCAAGCTGCTGACGAACGCGGTCGAGATAAAGCGGAGCCAGCGTCTCGTTGGTGACCAGCATCGCCTGATCACCCGCTTTCAGTGGTAAGAAGGAAGCTGGGTCGTTAAACAAACCAGCCGCGATGGTGATAGGGTAACTACGTTCCCCGAGAGTAACTGTAATCCTCTCCATGACGCGACATCCACCTTAAATGCTTTTACCCGCAGGCGAGTGTATATAAAGCCAGAATCAGTTGCTTTCCAGCATATTAATAATCTGGTTTGCAACGACTTTAGCGCTCTGATCATCGGTACGAATGGTCACATCCGCAATCTCTTCGTACAGAGGATTGCGTTCACCGGCCAGGGCTTCCAGAACTTCGCGCGGCGGCGTTTCAACCTGCAGCAGCGGGCGCTTTTTATCACGCTGCGTACGTGCTAGCTGTTTCTCAATGGTCGTCTCAAGATAGACCACTACGCCACGGGCGGAAAGACGGTTACGGGTTTCGCGAGATTTCACAGAGCCGCCGCCAGTTGCCAGCACAATGCCCTGTTTTTCCGTGAGTTCGTTGATCACTTTTTCTTCTCGGTCACGGAAACCGTCTTCGCCTTCTACATCGAAGACCCAGCCCACATCAGCTCCGGTTCGTTTCTCAATCTCTTGATCAGAATCGTAAAATTCCATATTGAGTTGTTGAGCTAACTGACGCCCAATAGTGCTTTTGCCGGCACCCATAGGCCCAACCAGAAAGATATTGCGTTTCTCTGCCATTTTTTCGGTACTACTAAGACTATTCGTTAATGGTAATCCCCGCTTCGCAGACACCCAGCGTAGCAGGACATGAACTGAAACCTCATATGCAATAGAGCGAGAGTCAGACTAAAAATTATCTCAATACTACGGCTTGTTTGGCAACTGATTAAATCACCGCACCAAACGCATAAGGTAATAAGACGTAAGTCCAACTCAAATCGGTACTCCTTGTATGCTAATTCATGCCTCACGTCAAACATCTGCAACAAACTGAATGCAAAATCATTGCGGGGATCGATACCCATCAGCGAATACTGACCAGCCGTGGCGTAATAAACACCACCAGCTCACGTCGTTCGTTATCTTTTCCGTCATGGCGAAAAAGTTGCCCCAGCCAGGGGATGTTGCCAAGCCCCGGCACGCTATCACTCCCGGTTTTATTCTTTTGGGAGAAAATACCGCCCAGCGCCAGCGTTTCTCCGCTTTTCACCTCGACCTGCGTCTCTATCTCTTGCTTATCAATCGCTAGCGTTTCGCCATCGGCCTGTTGCAGCACCTGCCCTGGCATATTTTCGCTGATGTGTAACTTCAGGCGCACGCGACCACCCGGCAGCACGACTGGCGTAACCTCCATGCCAAGCACCGCCTCTTTAAATTCCACAGACGTCGCACCGCTCTCACCGCTGGAGACCTGATACGGAATTTCACTGCCCTGCTTGATACTGGCCGGCTGCATATGCGAGGCCAGCAGGCGCGGGCTGGCGATAATATCGACCTGCTGCTTTTGCTCCAGCGCCGACAGCTCCAGATCCAGCAGCCGTCCGTTGATACGCCCAATATTAAAACCGACGTGTGTGGTGGCACTGGCAACGGAGAGATCGGCACCCAGCGTAGTCGTTTGCCCTATTTTTCCCGCGTCTGTGGCCTCCGCGAGGTTCCATTTCACGCCCAGCTCGCGCAGGCTTTTTTCATTGATTGTCACAATGTGGGCCGCCAGTTCGACCTGTTCGACGGGGATATCCATTTGCGCCGCCCAGCGATCCAGGGTCGTGAGTACCGCCTGATTATCCCGCACCAGCAGGCGGTTAGTTCTCTTATCAAGCGATAAACTGCCCTTTGGACTAAGCAGCTTTTCCGCCGCTTTTTGCAACTCCCCGGCATCGGCGTAAGAAAAGGGAATACTGTGTGAGACTAACGGTGCGTCAAGCTCCCGACGCGCCTGCTCCTGCGCTTCACGCTCCAGCTGTTCGCGTTGCCAGGCCGCAGTGTGAACATAAAAGATCCCCCCTTCTTCACGCAGCACAAGCCCTGCGCTGGTGACAACCGTTTGCAATGCCTGCCGCCATGGAACGCGCGTCAGGTTGAGCGACAGCGAACCCCTGACATCTGGTGATACCACCAGGTTACGGTTCTCCTGCGTAGCCAGTGCCTGTAGCACCTGAATAACCGGTACGTCATCCACCATCAACGTGACCGGCTTTGGCGCTGCGGCCAGCGGGTTGCTGAGCGCCAGTAGAAACAGCGTTATCCGTAATTTCATTCTTATTCGTTCCTTCTCGTTGCCACGTCCAGTGCTTTGGTTCGCATGCTTCACCCACCTCAACCACCAGCGCCGTTTCATCTATTGCCATAACCTGCCAGCCCATCGGCAGGCGTTCCTGCGTTTTCAGGCGATGCCAGCTTTTTTTCCCGTCCAGCAACAAGCCAACACGCGACCGTCCGTCCACCATGCCGCGATAATGCCATTGAGCCAGGTCCGCCACGGCGCAGGGATCGTCCGGAGGACGAAAAGGATCGCGCATTCCGGTTAAAAGCCACACCGAGCAAAGCAGAAGGTATCGCGCACTATTTCTCATGCTCGTGCTCCAGCTGCGCGCGTAGGCGTAACGCCGTACCCTGTGGCGCCAGAGAGAATGCCGTGACCCACACATCCTGTTGTGCCAGTCGGGAAAACAGCGCCGGGATCGTCTGCCAGTCTGCATCCAGCGTCAGCTCTCCACCGCTCTGAAGCGGCTTCCAGTGAACCAACCTTGTGCCTTGAGCCTGAAAATCCAGCGGAGAAAAAGGCTGCGCCAGCTGGGCTTTCACGCTGACAGCCTGACGCGGCAGGGGAGTGGCGATCGGCCACAACGACACGTTAGTCCGTGCGGCCTGGCTCAACTGCACCTGAAGCGCGGCACGTTGCTCCTGAACCGGTCTGAGTAACGCCCCCCAGAGAACCATTCCCGGTATCACAACACCGAAGCATGCGCAGAGCACCCGCTGCCAGGAGCGGGTTTCACACCAGCGTTCAAACAAATTCGCCACGCGCTACTCCTGACGTTGAAGCTGAAAGGTGAACATCCAGCGCCCCTGGCTATCCTGCTGGAGTTCACCTGCTGGCCCTGACGTAAAACCGGCAACGTTGCGAAGGGCATCACGCAGGGCGGAAAGTGCCGGCAGCGCTGTCGCGTACCCGATAAAAACCAGCGAAGGGGGTTGATAACGCAGTTCCGTCAGCCAGGCCTGGGGAGGCATTACGCGGGAGAGTGATTCCAGCACCGGTTGCCACGCCAGGTGGTGTAAGGGGCGCGCGGGCGTTTGCGGCAGGGTGGCCTTTCGCTGGCGGGACACAAGCACCTGCTGCACGGATTGCGCGCCCGTAAGCTGTGCTTGCAGAGCGTGAAGCTTCACCGTGTTGCTCAGCTTCAGCGCGTAAACCACCATGAGCATCAATAGCCACATAACGGCGAACATCAGCCCCCAGAAACGCAGGCAGCGCATGCGTCTTTGCTGACGCCACGGCAGGAAGTTGGTCATGCTCATTCAGGCACCTCGCTCATAGCAAGAGCCAGCGCAACGGTATAGTCGGCGCCGCCTTCGGGAAGAGGAGGCTGGCAGTGGCCCAGGGTTTGCCACGGATCGCGGTCGGTATCAAACTGGACGATATCATCAGGCGCAAGGGCAAGTAGCGCGGCCAGTTCTGCCAGGCTTTCCGCCTCCGTGGTCAAGCGCCGCCCCCACTGGTGACGCATTGCCCACAGCCACTGATGCTCATCGCGCCAGGCAACACAATGCGCGGGGGCCACCGTAGGCAGAAGGTTCGCCAGCGCGCCGGCATCCGGCGTAATGGCCGCCAGCCGTAAACCCAGCGTTTTCGCTAGCGCTAAAAGCGCGTCGATCTCTTTGTTTTGCGCGGCAGTGACGTGAAATGTGTTGCTGAACGTGTCTTGCGCATAGTCAAAACACAATGCTTCAGCAGGCATCTCCAGCTCGCGCGAGAGCGCGGCCCCGAGCCAGGTCACCTGCTCGCTGTCGCGTAGCGCGATGGCCGGACGCGGGAGCGTTCTTTGCAAAGTGCGTGCTGCCGGGAATGAAAGAAACAGCCGGTGGTAGTGCGGCAACGTTCTGCGCCAGCCACGTAGAACATCAACCAGCTGTTCTGGTTGGCAAATTTTGCCATCACGGATGATGCCTTCCGCAAGGGGGATGGCCCACCAGCGGCGTAATCCCCAGGCCGACCGCTCCCGAACCAATGAAACAATCAGCACTTTATCTTGTTGAATATGAACGCCCGTTTGCCACGTTTTGAAAGCCATGCTTCACGATCTCCTTATCGCCCGTCAGAGTGACGGCTATATCAATGAATCAGGCTTGCCTTTATACTACCGCGCGATTGTTTAGAAACTGCCCAAGTGAAACCAAATGGGAAATCTCCGGTGAAGTTCGTAAAGTATTTATTAATCCTTGCAGTCTGTTGCATTCTGCTGGGAGCAGGCTCGATTTACGGTTTGTACAAATATATTGAGCCACAGCTGCCCGATGTCGCCACGCTTCGTGATGTGCGACTCCAGATCCCTATGCAGGTCTATAGCGCCGATGGCGAGTTAATGGCGCAATATGGCGAAAAACGCCGTATCCCGCTGACCTTAAAACAAATTCCACCCGTTATGGTGAAAGCCTTTATCGCCACCGAGGACAGCCGTTTTTACGAGCACCACGGTGTCGATCCGGTGGGAATTTTCCGTGCTGCAAGCGTTGCCCTCTTCTCGGGTCATGCCTCCCAGGGGGCGAGTACCATAACGCAACAGCTGGCACGTAACTTCTTCCTCAGCCCTGAAAAGACGCTGATGCGTAAGATCAAAGAGGTGTTCCTCGCGATCCGCATTGAGCAGCTGCTGAGCAAAGACGAGATCCTTGAGCTTTACCTCAACAAGATCTACCTGGGCTACCGTGCTTATGGTGTTGGCGCAGCCGCACAGGTGTATTTCGGTAAACCTATCGATCAGCTTACGCTAAGCGAAATGGCGACCATTGCCGGTCTGCCGAAAGCCCCTTCTACCTTTAACCCGCTCTACTCGCTCGATCGCGCAACCGCGCGTCGTAACGTTGTCTTGTCACGCATGCTCAGCGAAGGCTACATCAGCCAAAGCGAATTCGACCAGGCGCGCAACGACGTCATTGACGCCAACTACCACGCGCCAGAAATCGCGTTTTCTGCGCCGTATCTCACTGAAATGGTTCGCCAGGATATGGTGAGCCGCTACGGTGAAAACGCCTACGAAGATGGTTATCGCGTTTACACCACCGTGACCCGTAAAGTGCAGCAGGCGGCACAGGAAGCGGTGCGTAATAACGTGATGGATTACGATATGCGTCACGGCTACCGCGGCCCGTCTAACGTGCTGTGGAAAGTGGGCGAAAGCGCATGGGACAGCAAAAAAATCACCGGCTCGCTGAAAGCTCTGCCAACGTATGGCCCGATGCTGCCTGCCGTGGTCACGCAGGCCGACCCGCAGGAAGCAACCGCGATGATGGCGGATGGTACATCCGTGTCACTGCGCATGGACGGTATCCGCTGGGCGCGTCCATACCGTTCAGACACTTTGCAAGGCCCAACGCCGCGTAAAGTGACCGATGCGATTCAGACCGGACAGCAAATCTGGGTGCGCAAAGTGGGCGATGCCTGGTGGCTGGGACAAGTACCGGATGTGAACTCCGCGCTCGTCTCCATCAACCCGCAGAATGGCGCTGTGATGGCGCTGGTCGGTGGGTTTGATTTCAACCAGAGCAAGTTCAACCGCGCCACGCAGGCGCTGCGTCAGGTTGGCTCGAACATTAAGCCGTTCCTGTATACCGCCGCGATGGATAAAGGGTTAACGCTCGCCAGCATCCTCAACGACGTGCCTATCTCTCGCTGGGATGCGGGTGCAGGTTCTGACTGGCAGCCGAAAAACTCTCCTGCCCAATATGCTGGCCCAATTCGCCTGCGTCAGGGGCTGGGGCAGTCGAAAAACGTGGTGATGGTGCGCGCAATGCGTGCGATGGGCGTCGATTATGCCGCAGAGTACCTGCAGCGCTTCGGCTTCCCGGCACAAAACATCGTGCATACCGAATCGCTGGCGCTCGGCTCCGCGTCCTTTACGCCGCTTCAGGTGGCGCGAGGGTACTCGGTGATGGCCAACGGCGGTTTCCTGGTCGACCCGTATTACATCAGTAAAATCGAGAACGATCAGGGCGGCGTATTGTTTGAGGCGAAGCCGAAAATTGCGTGTGCTGAATGCAATCTCCCTGTGATTTACGGTGATACGCCGAAATCCAACGTGCTTGATAACAAGGACATGGAAGATGTTGCCGTGTCTCAGGAGCAACAGAACACCGTCATTCCGCAGCCTCAGCTGGGGCAGGCAAACCAGGCGCTCGTCGCGCAGAGCGGCGCGCAGGAGTATGCCCCGCACGTGATCAACACCCCGCTGTCATTCCTGATCAAGAGCGCACTCAACACCAACATCTTCGGCGAACCCGGCTGGCAGGGTACCGGCTGGCGTGCGGGGCGTGATTTGCAGCGCCATGATATCGGCGGCAAAACGGGCACAACCAACAGCTCGAAAGATGCCTGGTTCTCGGGGTACGGACCTGGCGTCGTGACGTCGGTCTGGATCGGCTTTGACGATCATCGCCGTGATTTGGGGCGTACAACGGCTTCTGGCGCAATTAAAGATCAGATTTCCGGCTACGAAGGCGGTGCGAAGAGCGCGCAACCGGCGTGGGACGCTTACATGAAATCGGTTCTTGACGGGGTTCCAGAGCAGCCTCTGACGCCACCGCCGGGCGTGGTCACCGTCAATATCGATCGCAGCACCGGGCAATTAGCCAATGGTGGGAACAGCCGCCAGGAGTATTTCATCGAGGGCACAGAGCCGACAACACAGGCGGTGCATGAGGTGGGTACAGAGCTTATTGATAACGGCGAGACGCACGAGCTGTTCTAAAATCAAAGCAAAACGGCAACCTCTGGTTGCCGTTTTTTATGAACCCGCTACAAACGCCCCTGCCCTTTTAGCCATTCCCGTACCAGGAACAGCGCGCTCACGTTACGCGCTTCATTAAAGTCAGGATCTTCCAGCAAATCCATGAGATGCGCCAGCGGCCAGCGTACCTGTGGCAGCGGTTCCGGCTCATCCCCTTCCAGTGATTCAGGGTAGAGGTCTTCTGCTACCACAATGTTCATTTTGCTGGAGAAATAGGAGGGGGCCATACTCAGCTTTTTCAGGAACGACAGCTCATTCGCGCCAAAACCAACTTCTTCTTTCAGCTCGCGGTTTGCCGCTTCAAAAACCGTTTCACCCGGGTCGATAAGCCCCTTCGAGAACCCGAGTTCATATGACTCTGTGCCCACGGCATATTCGCGGATCAAAATCAGATGGTCGTCGACAATGGGAACAATCATCACCGCTTCGCGCGAAGAGGGGCGCATACGTTCATACACGCGACGCACGCCGTTGCTGAACTCCAGGTCCACACTTTCGACATTAAACAGGCGCGATTTGGCGACTGTTTCAACATTCAGAATGGTGGGTTTTTGTAGTGGTTTGCTCATCTTGACGGGTCTTTGCTGTGTGAACTGGCTTTATTGTGCGATATGCCGCACGGTTTCGGCAATGTCAATTGTTCTTTATTTACATTTGTGCAACGTAACAGGAATCAATCCTCATTTCAAAACAAAAGTCAAGAGGTTGAAATGTTTCCAGGAATTTGCTGATATCGCGCCATGACAGGCTTTGCTATCATCATCGGTCACTGGGATGCGCTTCAAAATGCTCAAGTTCGACTCCATACTTGCCGATAGCCAGCCACAGACTCTCATTCATTGTTAAGGTGCTACTGACTACACCTGTAAGATAAGTAAGATGGGGAAAGCATGAGCACCATTTTGATTGTTCTCGCTGTGTTGCTGGCCGGCGCGATGGTTGTAGGGTGGACGTACAAACGTCGCGTGCAGCGTCGATATCGGCTGCCTTTTTTAAATGCCTTTGCGGGCGCAACCACGCGTAAGCTGACGCCAGACGAGCGCACGACCGTTGAAAGTTATCTCGAGACGCTGAACCGTTCCCAGCTCACGCCTGGGCCAACGGGCGCTAGCGCTGCGCCGGTATCGCTCAATTTAAACGGGCAAAGCGACACCGTGCTGTGCGTAACCCGTTCAATCACCCGCTACGGCATCACGACCGACGATCCCAACAAATGGCGCTACTATCTTGATTCCGTTGAAGTTCATTTGCCTCCTTTTTGGGAGCAATACATCAATGATGAGAACAGCGTTGAGCTGATCCATACCGACTCGTTGCCGCTGGTCATCTCGCTTAACGGCCACACTCTGAGCGAATACGTTCAGGAAGCACCGCGTTTTGCGCTGGAGCGCGCCAGCGCGACCCAGGCCTCCATTCGCGGTGAAGAGACGGAACAGATTGAGCTGCTGAACATTCGCCAGGAGACGCACGAAGAGTATGCCCTCAGCCGGCCGGATGGCATCCGCGAGGCGGTGCTTATCGTCGCGGCTTTCCTGCTCTTTTTCTTCTGCCTGCTGACGCCAGACGTTTTCGTTCCCTGGCTGGCGGGGGGGGGCGTGCTGCTGCTGGCGGCCGGGCTATGGGGTCTGTTTGCGCCACCGGCAAAAACCTCGTTACGTGAAATCCACTGCCTGCGCGGAACACCCAAGCGCTGGGGTCTGTTCGGTGAGAACGATCAGGAACATATCAACAACATCTCACTCGGTATTATCGATCTCATCTATCCGCGGCACTGGCAGCCATGGATCGCCCAGGATTTAGGGCAAAAAACGGATATCGATATCTACCTTGACCGCCACGTGGTGCGTCAGGGGCGCTATTTATCCCTGCACGACGAAGTGAAAAACTTCCCGCTTCAGCACTGGCTACGCAGTTCGGTCATTGCCGGGGGCGCGGCGCTGGTCTTTGCCATGCTGCTGCTCTTTGTGCCGCTGGATATGCCGATCAAATTTACCCTTTCGTGGATTAAAGGGGCGCAAACCGTCGAAGCCACCAGCGTCAAGCAACTGGATGACGCGGGTATTCGGGTGGGCGATACGCTACGCCTGAAGGGAACCGGGATGTGCAACATCCATACGCCGGGTGCCTGGAACACGCGTCAGAACTCGCCGTTCATGCCGTTCGATTGTTCGCAAATCATCTGGAACGACGCACCAGCGCTACCGCTGCCGGAATCCGATGTCGTCAATAAAGCCACCGCGCTGACCCAGACGGTCAACCGCCAGCTGCATCCGAAACCGGATGATGATTCACGCGTTAGCCCTGCCCTGCGTTCGGCAATTCAGAAATCGGGTATGGTGCTGCTGGACGACTTTGGTGAAATCGTCCTGAAAACTGAGGATCTCTGTTCGGCCCAGGACGAATGTGTTCGCCTTAAAAATGCCCTCGTGAACCTCGGGAACAGTAAAGACTGGGACGCGCTGGTAAAACGCGCTGAAGCAGGACGTCTAGACGGTGTCAACGTGCTGCTGCGCCCGGTCAGCGCCGAGTCGCTCGATAACCTGGTGGCCACCTCTACCGCACCGTTCGTGATGCGCGAAACCACCCGTGCGGCGCAGGCGCTGAACAGTCCGGCACCGGGCGGTTTTGTGATTGCCAGCGATGAGGGAAGCGACCTGGTCGATCAGCCTTATCCCCAGATCGCGCTTTATGACTACCCTGCCCAGGAGCAATGGGCCGAGTTTCAGCGTCTGGCACAAATGCTGATGCAAACACCGTTTAGCGCCGAAGGGATCGTCACAAGTATCTTTACCGACGCCAACGGCACGCGCCACGTTGGCCTGCACCGGATGCCGGATAGCGCCGGGCTATGGCGATATGTCGGCACCTCCCTGCTGATGCTCGCGATGCTGGTATGTATTTTCTGGAACGGGTTTATGGCGCTGCGCCGCTATCAGCGTTCACGCACTCGACTGGCCGATATCCAGCAATATTACGAAAACTGCCTCAATCCTAAACTGATCCCTTCTCCCGAGAGCCTGATCGGATAACGTCACGGCGCGACAAGTTGTGCTACCCTGTCGCGCACGTTTCTTCTGGCTGGAGTTCCCCTTTATGCATCTTGATATCGCCTGGCAGGAGGTCGATACCGTCCTGCTGGATATGGACGGCACGCTGCTCGACCTCGCCTTTGATAACTACTTCTGGCAAAAACTGGTGCCGGAAACCTATGGTGAACAACAGGGTATCTCCCCGGCAGAAGCGCAGGAATTCATTCGTTCGCAATATAGCGCGGTGCAGCATACGCTAAACTGGTACTGTCTGGACTACTGGAGCGAGCGTCTCGGTTTGGATATTTGTGCCATGACCACCGCCCAGGGCCCGCGTGCCGTACTGCGTGAGGACACCGTGCCTTTCCTGGACGCGCTGAAAGCAAGCGGCAAGCGCCGTATACTGCTGACTAACGCGCATCCACATAATCTGGCGGTGAAGCTGGAACACACGGGTCTGGCTTCACACCTTGATTTATTACTTTCCACCCACACATTTGGTTATCCGAAAGAGGATCAGCGGCTGTGGCACGCGGTGGCGGAAAAGACCGGTTTGCAGCCGGAACGTACGCTGTTCATTGATGACAGCGAGCCGATTCTGGATTCCGCAGCCACCTTTGGTATTCGCTATTGTCTGGGCGTGACCAATCCTGATTCCGGCCTGGCTGAGAAAAGCTATTCGCGGCATCCGGGGCTGAATGACTATCGCCGGATGATCCCCTCACTGACCGTGAAGGAGATGCCATGAAAGAAAAACCCTCTGATGGGGTAAGACTGGATAAATGGCTGTGGGCAGCCCGTTTTTATAAAACGCGCGCCCTTGCCCGTGAAATGGTTGATGGTGGCAAAGTGCACTACAACGGCCAGCGCAGCAAGCCGAGCAAGCTGGTTGAGCTAAACGCCACCTTAACGCTACGTCAGGGCAACGATGAACGAACGGTGGTGATTAAAGCCGTTACCGAACAACGACGGCCTGCAACAGAAGCCGTTCTGCTGTATGAAGAGACGGCTGAAAGCATTGAAAAGCGCGAGAAAACCGCGCTGGCGCGCAAAATGAACGCGCTAACAATGCCGCACCCGGACCGGCGACCGGACAAAAAAGAGCGCCGCGATCTGATGAAATTTAAACACGGTGAGACCGAGTAACCCTCACCCGCACGAGAGACTAAAATGGCCCAACACGACCAATTACACCGCTATCTGTTCGAACAATTCGCCGTGCGTGGCGAGTTGGTCACCGTATCCGAAACCTGGAAACAGATTCTGGAGAACCATAATTACCCGCTGCCGGTGAAAACCGTGTTGGGCGAACTGCTGGTTGCCACCAGCCTGCTGACCGCAACGCTGAAATTTGCCGGTGATATTACCGTGCAGCTGCAGGGGGATGGCCCTATGACGCTGGCCGTGATTAACGGTAACAACAACCAGCAGATGCGCGGCGTAGCGCGCGTTCAGGGCGAGGTTCCTGAAAATGCGGATCTGAAAACGTTAGTCGGTAATGGCTACCTGGTGATCACTATTGCGCCTGAAGAAGGTGAGCGTTATCAGGGCGTGGTCGGTCTGGAGGGCGATACGCTGGCCGCCTGCCTGGAAGATTACTTCATGCGTTCAGAGCAGCTGCCAACCCGTCTGTTTATCCGCACCGGCGAGGTTGACGGTCAACCTGCTGCGGGCGGTATGCTGCTTCAGGTTCTTCCGGCACAAGACTCCCAGGCCAACGACTTCGAGCATCTGGCGACACTGACCGAAACCATCAAAGCTGACGAGCTGTTCAATCTGTCAGCGACCGACGTCCTGTGGCGTTTGTACCACGAAGAAGAAGTGACCGTTTACGATCCGCAGACGGTAGAGTTTAAGTGCACCTGTTCTCGCGAGCGTTGCGCGGGCGCACTGAAAACCCTGCCAGACGAAGAGATCGACAGCATCATGGCTGAAGACGGTGAAATCGATATGCACTGTGATTACTGCGGTACGCACTACGTGTTCAATTCGATGGATATCGCCGAGATCCGCAATAACGCCTCCCCGGCGGATCCGCAGGTTCACTGATCCTCTCTTTCCCTCGCCCTGATCCAGTTCTCTCTCCCTGTGGGAGAGAGCTTGGGTGAGGAGAAAACTCCCACTCTAGCTGAATCGTTTTTCACAATGTAACCCTTACGTAATTTTCTTACGTGTATGCGATTACATTCACATTCCTTCCGTTAAAAGCACCAGCTTTTAACCTTTTAAGAACATTTTCCCCAACAAAAAAGCGATTCCTGCGATAATCCGCCTGCCCTGTGACTGGAGTCGCAGCGTTTTCCGTTAGCAAGGGTTTTGTCCAGATACGTAAATCTATGAGCCCCGTCGCGGTTAACAACCTCAGAAAAACCCTACAATTTCAGGCAGTACATATTGGCTAAGGAGCAGTGATATGCGTGTTACTGGTTTAACCCCGCAAGATCTCAAGGCTTATGGTATTCACGACGTCCAGGAAGTCGTTTACAACCCCGATTACGATACGCTGTATCAGGAAGAGCTCAATCCAGCACTGGAAGGATACGAGCGAGGTGTGTTGACCAATCTTGGTGCTATCGCCGTCGATACCGGTATTTTTACCGGTCGTTCGCCGAAAGATAAGTACATCGTCCGAGACGAAACCACCCGCGATACGCTGTGGTGGGCTGATAAAGGTAAAGGAAAGAACGATAACAAACCGCTCTCTCCGGACACCTGGCAGCACCTGAAAGGGCTCGTCACCCATCAACTTTCCGGCAAACGTCTGTTCATTGTCGATGCTTTCTGTGGCGCAAACGCCGATACCCGACTTTCCGTGCGCTTTATCACCGAAGTGGCCTGGCAGGCGCATTTCGTGAAGAACATGTTTATTCGCCCAACCGACGAAGAGCTACAGGACTTCACGCCTGATTTCATCGTAATGAACGGGGCAAAATGCACGAATGCGCAGTGGAAAGAGCAGGGGCTTAACTCTGAGAACTTCATCGCCTTCAACCTGACCGAACGTATCCAGTTGATTGGCGGAACCTGGTACGGCGGTGAAATGAAGAAAGGCATGTTCTCTGTCATGAACTACCTGCTGCCGCTGCGCGGCATTGCCTCCATGCACTGCTCGGCAAACGTCGGCGAAAAGGGTGATGTAGCCGTGTTCTTTGGCCTGTCCGGCACCGGTAAAACCACGCTCTCTACTGACCCGAAACGTCGTCTGATTGGCGATGACGAGCACGGCTGGGATGATGACGGCGTGTTCAACTTTGAAGGCGGTTGCTACGCGAAGACTATCCGCCTGTCTGAAGAGGCTGAACCCGACATCTTCCATGCGATCCGTCGCGACGCGCTGCTGGAAAACGTCACCGTGCGTGCTGATGGCTCTATCGATTTCGACGATGCCTCGAAAACTGAGAATACCCGCGTCTCCTACCCGATCTACCACATCGACAATATCGTCAAGCCGGTGTCGAAAGCGGGTCACGCCACGAAGGTGATTTTCCTGACCGCCGATGCATTTGGCGTGTTGCCACCGGTTTCTCGCCTGACCGCCAACCAGACGCAGTATCACTTCCTCTCTGGCTTTACCGCCAAGCTGGCTGGAACAGAGCGTGGCGTGACGGAGCCAACGCCAACCTTCTCCGCCTGCTTCGGCGCGGCATTCCTGTCTCTGCACCCAACGCAGTATGCGGAAGTGCTGGTGAAGCGCATGCAGGCATCCGGTGCGCAGGCGTATCTGGTGAACACCGGGTGGAACGGTACCGGCAAGCGTATCTCTATCAAAGATACCCGCGCCATCATCGACGCCATTCTGGATGGTTCTCTGGATAACGCAGAAACCTTCACCCTGCCGATGTTTGACCTGGCGATCCCAACGGAACTGCCTGGCGTGGATACCCATATCCTCGACCCGCGCAACACCTACGGTTCACCGGAGCAGTGGCGTGAGAAAGCGGAATCGCTGGCGAAACTGTTTATTGAGAACTTCGAAAAGTATACCGACACCCCGGCGGGTGCTGCGCTGGTGAGCGCGGGACCTAAGCTGTAGGCAAAAGCAAAAAGGCAACGAAAGTTGCCTTTTTTAATGTTTTCTCCCTCTCCTTTTGGGAGAGGGTTGGGGTGAGGGCATCAGGCCGCACCTTTTTTTAACCCTCTTTCACCTGCCCACGCGTCACCGGCACCGGTAACCAGGCGCGAATGCTCAACCCGCCCCGTTCGCTGGTTCCAATTTCCAGCAGGCCGTTATGGTTGTCGACAATACGCTGAACAATCGCCAGGCCTAAGCCCGTTCCGCTGGTACTACGCGCGCTATCGCCACGCACAAAGGGCTGGAACAGATGCTTACGCTGCTCAGGCTTAATGCCCGGGCCATCATCTTCCACCTGGAACCAGGCACGGTTGAGCTCTGAGCCGCTGCTGACTTTGATCCAGCCATTACCATAGCGAGCCGCATTCACCACCATATTAGCCACTGCGCGTTTGATGGAAAGCGGGTGCATACGAACCTGAATCTCTCCCGCCTGAAGGTCAGTATCAATTTCACGTTCGTAGCCACTTTCAGCAGCCACCACTTCGCCCAGCACGGCGTTCAGGTCGGCCATCTCCATCGGCATCTCCTGCCCGGTGCGCAGGTAGTCAATGAACTGCTCGATAATGGCATTACACTCTTCGATGTCCTTGTTAATGGACTCCGCGAGATAACCATCCTCTTCGCCCATCATTTCCGTCGCCAGACGGATGCGCGTCAGCGGGGTACGCAAATCATGGCTGACGCCAGCCATCAGCAGCGTGCGGTCGTCCGCCAGCTGCTTCACGCCTGCCGCCATGTGGTTGAAGGCTCGGGTCACCGACCGCACTTCTGACGCGCCATATTCGCGCAGCGGCGGTGGGATAATGCCTTTACCGACCTGCAGCGCGGCGTGCTCCAGGTCGACCAGCGGTCGGTTCTGTATGCGGATAAACAACCACGCGCCCCCTATCGCCAACAGCATAATGGCTAGGGTGTAACGGAACAGCGGTGAAAAATCACCCTGATGGATTTCAGTCAGCGGGACACGCACCCAGATGTTGGGTGACAGCCAGGTTTTCAGCCAGACGACCGGCGAACTTTTGTTGACCTCAACGCGCACTTCCGTCGGGCCACCAAGCTGCTGCGCCATCTGCTGGCTCAGGAATTCATAGTGCTGCGCCCAGCGCAGGCCAGCGTCTTCCGCCGCTTCGTTTGAGTAGAGCGAAATGCCCAGCTCGCGGTAGATTTCGCGACGAAATGCCGGAGGAACGACCAGCTGAGTGCCGTCCTCCAGCTGCAGTTTATCGGTCATCAGCATACGCACTTCGTATGCCAGCACCTTATTAAACTGCTGGAGGCTCGGCAGGATCGCAAAGTTCAGCACCACCAGATAGGTTGTCACCAGGCTGACGAACAGCAAGGTGACAATCAGCAGTAGGGTGCGGGCAAACGAGCTACGCGGCGAGAAGCGCATTCGCCTCATGCTTTAGAACCGTCCGGGACAAATACGTAGCCCAGACCCCACACGGTCTGAATATAACGAGGATGCGCCGGATCTTCTTCCACCATGCGGCGCAGACGAGAGATCTGCACGTCGATGGAGCGTTCCATTGCGGAGTATTCGCGGCCACGCGCCAGGTTCATCAGCTTGTCACGGGACAGCGGCTCACGCGGGTGGCTAACCAGCGCTTTCAATACCGCGAACTCGCCGCTGGTGAGAGGCATTGGCTCATCTTCACGGAACATCTCGCGGGTGCCGAGGTTCAGCTTGAACTTGCCAAAGGCAATGACCGCTTCTTCCTGTGACGGCGCGCCCGGCAGTTCGTTCGCCTGACGGCGCAGCACGGCACGAATACGCGCCAGCAGTTCACGCGGGTTAAACGGCTTTGGAATGTAGTCGTCAGCGCCGATTTCGAGGCCCACGATACGGTCAACTTCTTCGCCCTTCGCCGTCACCATGATGATAGGCATTGGGTTGCTCTGGCTGCGCAGGCGGCGACAGATAGAGAGACCATCTTCGCCAGGCAGCATCAGGTCAAGGACCATCAGGTGGAAAGACTCACGGGTCAGCAGACGGTCCATTTGTTCAGCGTTAGCTACGCTACGAACCTGGAAGCCCTGCTCGGTCAGATAACGTTCCAGCAGCGCACGCAGGCGCATGTCGTCATCCACGACCAGTATTTTGTAGTTCTCTTGCATTATATGTACTCCCAAAGGTTCGGATAGTCTTTGTAACAGCGTATTCTAAAAAAGTGCACGTGTTCGACCAGCTAAATCTGGTATAAATTCTAGTCGAAATTGTTACAAAGCATATTTAACAGCAGCTTATCTGCACATTTCATCACATAAATCATTATTAACGCTGTCTGTTTCTCTCTGTGATACGTAATGTGCGCAAGGTTTGCAATGATGTCGAGTCTGAAGGTCACCCAATGAAAACACCTCTGATTACCCGCGAAGGGTACGAGAAACTTAAAAAAGAGATGGATTACCTGTGGCGCGAAGAGCGTCCAGAAGTGACCAAGAAAGTCACCTGGGCGGCGAGCCTGGGCGATCGCAGTGAAAATGCCGACTACCAGTACAACAAAAAACGCCTGCGCGAAATCGATCGCCGGGTACGTTACCTGACCAAATGCCTCGAAAACCTTAAAATTGTCGATTACTCGCCGCAGCAAGAAGGCAAAGTCTTCTTCGGCGCCTGGGTAGAGATCGAAAATGACGACGGCAACACCCTGCGTTTTCGCATTGTCGGCTACGATGAAATTTTTGGTCGTAAGGATTACATCTCGATCGACTCTCCAATGGCCCGCGCGCTGCTGAAAAAGGAGGTAGGCGATCTGGCCGTTGTCCAGACCCCTGCCGGTGAAGCCAGCTGGTACGTGAACGAGATCGAGTACGTTAAATAGTCCGAGAGCGCCCTCCCCGGCTGGCATTTTGCCGTGTCAGCCCGTATAACTATCCCCTGATTTTTCGACTCAACAGATGATAAAGCCATGATGAAAGATTCGCTCTGCCGCATTATTGCGGGTGATATTCAGGCCAGAGCCGAACAGGTAGAAGCTGCCGTTCGCCTGCTTGATGAAGGGAACACCGTGCCGTTTATTGCACGTTATCGTAAGGAAGTCACCGGCGGTCTGGATGACACGCAGCTGCGTAACCTGGAGACGCGTCTGGGTTACCTGCGCGAGCTGGAAGACCGACGTCAGGCGATCCTCAAATCCATCGGCGAGCAGGGCAAGCTGACCAGCGATCTGGAAAAAGCCATTAACGGCACCCTGAGTAAAACCGAATTAGAAGATCTCTATCTTCCGTACAAGCCGAAGCGCCGCACGCGCGGGCAGATTGCGATTGAAGCAGGCCTGGAGCCGCTGGCCGATCGGCTGTGGAACGAACCGTCCCACGACCCGGAAACCGAAGCCGCCAAATTTATCGACGCCGACAAAGGCGTAGCGGACACCAAAGCCGCCCTTGATGGCGCGCGCTACATTCTGATGGAGCGCTTCGCAGAAGACGCCGCCCTGCTCTCCAAAGTGCGTGATTATTTGTGGAAGAACGCCCATATCGTCTCCACCGTGGTCGCCGGTAAAGAGGAAGAAGGCGCGAAATTCCGCGACTATTTCGATCACCACGAACCGATCTCAACGGCCCCTTCTCACCGCGCGCTGGCGATGTTCCGCGGCCGTAACGAAGGCGTGCTGCAGCTCTCGCTGAACGCCGATCCGCAGTTCGACGAGCCGCCGAAAGAGAGCCACTGCGAGCAAATTATTGCTGACCACCTCAACCTTCGCCTGAACAACGCCCCGGCAGACGGCTGGCGTAAAGGCGTGGTGAGCTGGACCTGGCGTATCAAAGTGCTGATGCATCTTGAAACCGAGCTGATGGGTACGGTGCGCGAGCGCGCAGAAGACGAAGCGATCAACGTCTTCGCCCGTAACCTGCACGACCTGCTGATGGCAGCACCTGCTGGCCTGCGCGCCACCATGGGCCTTGATCCGGGCCTGCGTACCGGCGTGAAAGTGGCGGTGGTTGACGGAACCGGCAAGCTGGTTGCCACCGACACCATTTACCCACATACCGGCCAGGCTGCGAAAGCGGCTGTTGCCGTGGCGGCACTGTGCGAGAAGTACAACGTTGAGCTGGTCGCCATCGGTAACGGTACGGCCTCCCGCGAAACGGAACGTTTCTACCTCGACGTGCAGAAGCAATTCCCGAAAGTCACCGCCCAGAAAGTGATCGTCAGCGAGGCGGGCGCATCCGTTTATTCCGCCTCTGAACTGGCAGCGCTGGAGTTCCCGGATCTGGACGTCTCCCTGCGTGGCGCGGTGTCTATTGCCCGTCGTTTGCAGGACCCGCTGGCAGAGCTGGTGAAAATCGACCCGAAATCCATCGGCGTGGGCCAGTATCAGCATGACGTAAGCCAGACCCAGCTGGCGCGCAAGCTGGATGCGGTCGTGGAAGACTGCGTAAACGCCGTCGGCGTAGACCTGAACACCGCGTCCGTTCCCCTGCTGACCCGCGTGGCGGGCTTAACCCGCATGATGGCACAGAACATCGTCGCCTGGCGTGACGAGAACGGTCAGTTCCAGAACCGTCAGCAGCTGCTGAAAGTCAGTCGTCTGGGGCCGAAAGCGTTTGAGCAGTGCGCGGGCTTCCTGCGTATCAACCACGGCGATAACCCGCTGGATGCGTCAACCGTTCACCCGGAAGCCTACCCGGTTGTGGAGCGCATCCTTGCGGCCACCCAGCAGGCGCTAAAAGAGCTGATGGGCGACAACAGCGCGCTGCGCAACCTGAAAGCCTCTGATTTCACCGACGAGCAGTTCGGCGTGCCGACCGTCACCGACATCATCAAAGAGCTGGAAAAACCGGGACGCGACCCGCGCCCTGAGTTTAAAACCGCGACCTTTGCCGACGGCGTTGAGACCATGAACGATCTCCTGCCGGGCATGGTCCTGGAAGGTGCGGTCACCAACGTGACCAACTTCGGTGCGTTTGTTGACATTGGTGTGCATCAGGACGGTCTGGTACATATCTCTTCCCTCGCCGATAAGTTCGTTGAAGACCCACACACCGTGGTCAAAGCGGGCGACATCGTGAAGGTGAAAGTGCTGGAAGTTGATCTGCAGCGTAAGCGTATTGCCCTGACGATGCGCCTGGATGAACAGCCAGGGGAAACCAACGCGCGTCGCGGTAACGGCGGCAACACGCGCGATCAACAACGCCCGGCAGCCAAAGCGGCGAAACCCCGTGGGCGTGATGCCCAGCCCGCAGGCAATAGCGCGATGATGGATGCGCTGGCGGCGGCAATGGGTAAAAAGCGCTAAAGAGGTAAATATCCCCTCACCCTCTCCCCAAAGGGGAGAGGGTGAGGGGATAAATTAAATCGTAATATATGAAACCGATTGCATATCCATAATTAAACCGCCAATTATCACTTCATTAACAAATAAAATTTTCCAATCTCTCTCCCCAATTTCAATAAATATTGAGCAAGGTCAATCAGGCCGTAAATTAATACGCCAAACAACATTCCGTCACAGTTTTATTATTGCTGATACAAACTATTCTCATTATCATCGCTTAGTAGATTATTTAACCTCCCGTGGAAACAGGCATTATGCAATTCACTCCAGACAGTGCGTGGAAAATTACCGGTTTTACCCGTGAAATTAGCCCGGCCTATCGGCAAAAGCTGCTGTCGCTAGGCATGCTCCCCGGCTCATCTTTCCAGGTCGTGCGCGTTGCCCCGTTAGGCGATCCTGTTCATATCGAAACCCGACGCGTCAATCTGGTACTGCGTAAGAAAGACCTTGCATTAATCGAAGTCGAAGCCTTATCTCAATAACACGCCAGCGGTTTCAGTGAGTCTATTACAATGAAAAAATTAACTATTGGCTTAATTGGCAATCCTAATTCCGGCAAGACAACGTTATTTAATCAGTTAACCGGCGCACGCCAGCGCGTGGGTAACTGGGCAGGCGTAACGGTTGAACGTAAAGAAGGCCAGTTCACGACAACCGATAATCAGGTCACGCTGGTTGACCTCCCCGGCACCTATTCCTTAACCACGATTTCGTCACAAACGTCTCTCGATGAGCAGATTGCCTGTCACTATATTTTGAGCGGCGACGCAGACCTGTTAATCAACGTGGTTGATGCCTCCAATCTTGAACGTAACCTCTATCTGACGCTGCAGCTGCTGGAGCTGGGTATTCCCTGCATCGTGGCGCTCAATATGCTCGACATCGCCGAGAAGCAAAAGCTGCGCATTGACGTCGACGCCCTCTCCGCCCGGCTGGGTTGCCCGGTGGTTCCACTGGTCTCTACCCGCGCACGCGGTATTGATGCCCTGAAACTGGCGATCGATCGCCACGCCGGTAATCGCGACGTTGAGCTGGTGCACTATGCGCAGCCGCTGTTACGCGAGGCCAGCCAGCTGGCGCAGGCGATGGACAAAACCATGCCCGCCAAACAGCGCCAGTGGCTTGGCCTGCAGATGCTGGAAGGTGATATCTACAGCCGCGCCTATGCCGGTGACGCAGCGGATAAACTTGACGTCGCGCTGGCGCACCTGAGCGACGAGATGGATGACCCCGCGCTGCACATTGCAGACGCGCGCTATCAGGCCATTGCCGCAATTTGCGATGTCGTCAGTAACGCCCTGACGGCAGAACCGAGCCGCTTTACCGCCGCCGTCGATAAAATCGTTCTGAACCGTTTCCTCGGCCTTCCGGTCTTTTTACTGGTGATGTACCTGATGTTCCTGCTCGCCATTAACATCGGCGGTGCATTGCAGCCTATCTTCGATGCCGGTTCCGTCGCGCTATTCGTGCACGGCATCCAGTGGCTGGGCTACGCTCTGCACTTCCCGGAATGGCTGACCATTTTCCTCGCCCAGGGGATCGGCGGGGGTATCAATACCGTGCTACCGCTGGTGCCGCAAATTGGGATGATGTACCTGTTCCTCTCCTTCCTGGAAGATTCCGGCTACATGGCGCGCGCGGCCTTTGTGATGGATCGCCTGATGCAGTCGCTGGGTCTGCCGGGTAAATCTTTCGTTCCGCTGATTGTCGGCTTCGGCTGTAACGTACCGTCGGTGATGGGCGCCCGCACGCTGGATGCGCCGCGTGAACGCCTGATGACCATCATGATGGCGCCGTTTATGTCCTGCGGCGCGCGTCTGGCGATCTTCGCGGTCTTTGCGGCGGCCTTCTTTGGTCAGCAAGGGGCGCTGGCGGTGTTCTCGCTGTACGTATTGGGCATTGTCATGGCAATCCTCACCGGCCTGATGCTCAAGCACACCATCATGCGCGGTGAAGCCTCGCCGTTCGTGATGGAACTGCCGGTCTATCACGTACCGCACCTGAAAAGCCTGGTGATCCAGACCTGGCAGCGCCTGAAAGGCTTTGTCCTGCGCGCCGGTAAGGTGATTGTCATCGTCAGCATCTTCCTAAGCGCGCTGAACAGCTTCACCCTGAGCGGACAAGCGGCAGATAACATCAACGACTCTGCCCTTGCCTCCGTCAGCCGCGTCATCACGCCGGTCTTCAAACCGATCGGCGTGCATGAGGATAACTGGCAGGCGACCGTCGGCCTGTTCACCGGCGCGATGGCCAAAGAGGTGGTTGTCGGTACCCTGAACACGCTTTACACCGCCGAGAACATTCAGGAGCAGGAGTTCAATCCGGCTGAATTTAGCCTCGGCGACGAACTGCTCGGTGCCGTAGAAGAAACCTGGCAGAGCCTGAAAGATACCTTCAGCCTGAGCGTGCTGGCGAACCCGATCGAAGCCAGTAAAGGCGACGGCGAGATGGCCACCGGCGCGATGGGCGTGATGAGTGAGAAATTTGGCAGCGCATCTGCTGCTTACAGCTACCTCATTTTCGTCCTGCTCTACATTCCGTGCATTTCAGTCATGGGGGCGATTGCCCGCGAGTCCAGCCGCGGCTGGATGGGCTTCTCCGTACTGTGGGGGCTGAACATTGCGTATTCGCTGTCGACAGTCTTCTACCAGACCGTGAACTTCAGCCAGCACCCGCGCTACAGCCTGGTCTGCATTTTGGCGGTGGTGCTGTTCAACGTGGTGGTGATTGGCCTTCTGCGCAGAGCGCGTAGCCGGGTGGATATCAACCTGCTGGCCACCCGCAAAACCGCGGCCACCTGTTGCAACAGCCCGGCGGGCGATTGTCACTAAGAGGTAAACCAGGCATGGCATCGTTGATTCAGGTTCGTGATTTACTGGCATTGCAGGGGCGCATGGAAGCAAAACAACTCAGCCTAAGCCTGCATACGCCGCAGCCGATGATCGACGCCATGCTGGAAAGACTGGAAGCAATGGGGAAGGCAGTTCGTATTCAGGAAGATGCAGATGGCTGCCTTTCCGGCAGTTGTAAACGCTGTCCGGAAGGAAAAGCCTGTCTTCGGGAGTGGTGGTCTTTGCGTTAATGTAAAGCCGGGCAATGCTGCCCGGCTTTACCGTATTACTTGTAAACGTCCGCGGTTGCGCGCACGTTTTTGGTCTCTTTTTCAGCGCTGGTCACCACAAAGTAGGTTCCGCCCAGCTCATCCGCTTTTTTCGACAACTCTCTTCTCGCGTCCATCGGCGCGGTCGTGTCAGACGTAGAAATCTCACCCACTTTGGTCAGATTCATCCCGGCAACCTTATCTTTTTCCAGCTCCTTCGCTGCGAAAACACCAAATGACAGTGACCCAATAACCAGAGAAGTGACAATACCTGTAACAAGTTTCATACCTGACTCTCCATAGGATTGTTGTTTTGATTATCGTAGGCAGAACAACCGCAACGACAAGTTGAGTATTGTTGCGGCGTGTCATTTTTGCCAGGTTGGAGAGAAAACAATCAGTCTAAACGTTGACTTAACGCAACGAGCGCGGAGCAAAACGCCGAGGGGTGAGAGATAAAAGGCGCATGCGCGGCTTTTATCACCACGAGGGATTCACTTTCCGGCCATTGCGCATCCAGCAACGGTACGACTTTACGCGGCACCAGGCCGTCAAGGTAACCATAGATGCGCAGATGAGGCACGGCCAGCGCGGCCAGCGGCTCACGCAGATCGACCGTTTTCAATATCTCAAGGCCCCCGTTGAGCACCTCAACGTCTGGCATCGGCAAAGACAGCACCGTCTGCTTCAGCGTTCTCGCGTCCTGACGCGCGGTTTCAGTTCCCATGGTCTGCAATGCCAGGAAACGTTCAACCGTGCGCTGGAAATCTTCGCTCAGCTGCTGCTGGAAGCCTGCCAGCACGTCAGGTTTGATCCCGGGCCATTCACCCTGCGCGCTAAAACAGGGTGACGACGCGACCGTCACCAGCGCCTGGACACGTTCAGGATGAGACAGAGCAACCTGGCTTGCCACCAGCCCGCCCAGGCTCCAGCCCAGCCAGATGGCATTATGCGGCGCAGCATCCAGTACCTGCTTCGCCATCTCCTCAAGCGACATCGCGCCATAACCGCGGCTACGGCCAAAACCCGGTAAATCCACCAGGTGCAGCGTAAAATGCGAGGCCAGTTCCTCGCTTACGCAATTCCACACCTCTGCATTCAGTCCCCATCCGTGCAGCAGCACAAGATGACAATTTCCCGTTCCGATGGTCTGCCACCACAGTGTCTTCATCAGTTACTGTTCTCTTTTTTACATGGAGGTTGCCATGCTAACAGTGCCTGGCTTGTGCTGGCTATGCCGAATGCCGCTGGCGATAAGTTCGTGGGGCGTCTGTTCTGTCTGCACGCGTTCGCTGGAAGACCGCGTTAGCGGGTGTCCACAGTGTGGTCTACCGGCGGCCAGTCGCGTTGTTCCATGCGGTCGCTGTCTGAGAAAATCGCCGCCGTGGGGGGCGCTGGTCGCTGTGGATGATTACGTTTTGCCGCTAAGCGGCCTGATCCACAGGCTAAAATTTTCCGGCCAGATCGCGCTGGCCTTACCCCTTGCACGCCTGCTGTTGCTGGCCGTTTTACAGGCACGACGCACCCAATCGCTACCCCGCGTAGACATGGTGGTGAGCGTACCGCTCTACCCACGCCGTCACTGGCGGCGCGGCTACAACCAGAGCGACCTGCTCTGCCGTCCCCTCGCCCGCTGGCTGGGGTGTCGGTACCCTGCATTTGCCCTCAAGCGCATCCACGCCACCGCAATACAACACCAGCTCAGCGCCCGGCTTCGCAAAAGAAACCTTAAAAATGCCTTTCGCCTTGAATTACCGGTGAAAGGGCTCCATATCGCGATTGTGGATGATGTCGTCACCACGGGCAGTACCGTTGCTGAACTTTCCCGACTGCTTTTGCGAAGCGGCGCCGCGTCGGTTCAGGTATGGTGTCTGTGCCGTACCTTGTAGCCCTTCTTCAATGGGCGTATTATTATACCCAGGTAATTTAGTCAACTATTAGGCCAAAGCTATGATCCGTATTTCCGATTCTGCACAAGCACACTTTGCCAAACTGCTGGCAAATCAGGAAGAAGGGACGCAGATCCGCGTGTTTGTGATTAATCCAGGCACTCCGAATGCAGAATGTGGTGTTTCTTACTGTCCTCCAGATGCTGTGGAAGCAACTGACACTGCCCTTAAATTTGAACAACTCACCGCGTATGTGGATGAGCTGAGCGCACCGTATCTTGATGACGCGGAAATCGACTTCGTCACAGACCAGCTCGGCTCCCAGCTGACCCTGAAGGCGCCGAACGCAAAAATGCGTAAAGTGTCTGACGATGCGCCGCTGATGGAACGCGTTGAATATCTGCTGCAATCCCAGATCAACCCACAGCTTGCCGGTCACGGCGGTCGCGTTTCCCTGATGGAGATCACCGAAGACGGTCTGGCGATCCTGCAGTTTGGCGGCGGATGTAACGGGTGTTCCATGGTCGATGTCACCCTGAAAGAAGGGATCGAGAAGCAGCTGCTGAACGAGTTCCCTGAGCTGAAAGGCGTGCGCGATCTGACCGAGCACCAGCGCGGCGAGCACTCTTACTACTAAACGCCAGCGTACATCACCCCGCCCCTCTTCCACTGGGAGAGGGCGCAAACAATCTGAACGGTAGCCTTAGGGCTGCCGTTTTGCGTTTACCCGCCATATGTTGACCTGCGTCTCATAATTCAAATTTTGCCCGCCAGGGTGATTCTCAACTACGGCATGTTACCCGTATCATTCTCGTGGGCACTAAGCACCCTCATAACAGCCGACTAAACTTAACAGTTTCACAGGCATCAGTATTAGTGCCGTTAACGCTCTGTTCCCAGTTGGGACAATCGGAATTTGTCGTTGAAACAATGACGTTACCCATAACAATTCAAAGGCCAGGTAAATCATGCCATTAGTCATCGTCGCTATCGGTGTTGTGTTATTACTGCTCTTGATGATCCGTTTCAAGCTGAACGGGTTTATCGCATTGGTTCTGGTGGCGCTTGCAGTCGGTTTGATGCAGGGTATGCCGCTGGTGAAGGTTATTAACTCCATTAAAGCCGGTGTCGGCGGTACGCTCGGCAGCCTGGCGTTGATCATGGGCTTCGGTGCCATGCTCGGCAAAATGCTGGCGGATTGCGGCGGTGCCCAGCGCATTGCCACCACGCTTATCGCTAAATTTGGTAAACAGCACATTCAGTGGGCGGTGGTCTTAACCGGTTTTACCGTCGGTTTCGCGCTGTTTTATGAAGTGGGCTTCGTGCTGATGTTGCCGCTGGTGTTCACCATTGCCGCGGCAGCCAACATCCCATTACTGTTCGTCGGCGTGCCGATGGCGGCTGCGCTGTCCGTGACGCACGGCTTCCTGCCACCGCACCCGGGTCCAACCGCGATTGCCACCATTTTCCATGCCGATATGGGTAAAACCCTGCTGTTTGGTACCATTCTGGCGATCCCAACCGTGATTCTGGCAGGTCCGGTATTTGCACGTTTCCTGAAAGGCATTGATAAGCCGATCCCGGAAGGTCTGTATAGCGCAAAAACCTTCACCGAAGAAGAGATGCCAGGCTTTGGCGTGAGCGTCTGGACCTCTCTGGTCCCGGTGATCCTGATGGCGATGCGCGCCGTCGCAGAAATGATCCTGCCAAAAGGCCATCCATTCCTGTCGGTTGCCGAGTTCCTGGGTGACCCGGTCATGGCAACGCTGATTGCCGTACTGATTGCGATGTTCACCTTCGGTCTGAACCGCGGCCGTTCAATGGATCAGATCAACGACACGCTGACCTCTTCCATCAAAATCATTGCCATGATGCTCCTTATCATCGGCGGTGGCGGTGCGTTCAAACAGGTTCTGGTCGACAGTGGCGTGGATAAATACATCGCTGCGATGATGCATGAAACCAACGTATCTCCGCTCTTTATGGCCTGGTCTATCGCCGCAGTTCTGCGTATTGCGCTGGGTTCTGCAACCGTTGCAGCAATCACCGCCGGCGGTATCGTTGCGCCGCTGATTGCAACTACAGGCGTAAGCCCAGAGCTGATGGTTATTGCGGTCGGTTCCGGTAGCGTGATTTTCTCTCACGTAAACGATCCGGGCTTCTGGCTGTTCAAGGAGTACTTCAACCTGACTATCGGTGAAACCATCAAGTCCTGGTCAATGTTGGAAACCATTATTTCCGTCTGCGGCCTGATCGGGGTTCTGCTGCTGAATATGGTTATCTGATGTAAAAAAAGAACCCGCCAACAGGCGGGTTCTTTTTTATTTCTTCTTCACAACTGCCCTTCTGCGCTTATCCAAATCCTTAATCAGCTTGTTCACCTCTTCGTCGGCAAACATCTTTTCAATCGTCATGGATAACTTGCGACGCCAGTTCTTGTATTGATAGCTGGTTCCAGGAATATTCACCGGCTCCGCCATATCAATCCAGTCTTCCGGCTGCAGGCCCAACAGGGCGCTGTTGCTGTCAGCAATATAGCGCTGCAAACCCCGATTGAGCGTACCGGTCATCGACATCAGCGATGCCTTGTGCCCGGCGCGTTTCGGCAGACAGCCATGCTTATGCAGTGCGTCCAGCAGGCCTTGTTTCGCCAGCTCGCGATCTTGATACAGGCCGTGCAGCACCTCTTCATCCGGATAAAGACCCAGCGTTTTGCCGAGCGTCAAATCACCGCTTTCCCAATAGCCACGCAGCGTAGGAAGGTCATGCGTCGTCGCGACAGCCATTGATTGTTCCGGGTACGCTTTCGGGGCGCGGAAGGTTTTCTCATGGTCGTTTTCAAAATAGAGCACTTTATAGGAGTACACGCCGCTGTCGCGGAGTTTACTGACAATTTCAACCGGCACAGTCCCGAGATCTTCGCCGATCACCATGCACTGATGACGTTTACTCTCCAGCGCCAGGATCGACAGCAGGTCGTCGACCGGGTATTGCACGTACGCCCCGTGATCGGCCGTTTCACCGTACGGGATCCACCACAGGCGCAGCACGGACATCACGTGGTCGATACGCAACGCCCCGCAGTTCTGCATATTGGCGCGCAGCAGGTCGATAAACGGCTCGTAACCCCGCGCGGCCATCACGTGGGGGTCCATCGGCGGTAAGCCCCAGTTCTGCCCAAGCGGGCCGAGGATATCCGGCGGTGCGCCGACGGAGGCTTTCAGGCAGTAAAGTTCACGATCGCACCAGGTTTCTGCTCCGCCTTCTGCAACGCCAACCGCCAGGTCACGATACAGACCGATGGGCATGTTATGGCCCTGGCTTACCTGCCAGCAGGCGGCAAACTGGCTGTACGCCAGCCACTGCAGCCACAGATAGAAATCCACCTCATCGGCATACTTTTTACAAAACGCTTTGACTTCAGGGGTATCAACGGATTGATACGCATCGGGCCATACCGGCCAGCCCCAGCGCATTTCGTCTTCTTTCACCTGATACGCGTGCAGCGCATCGAACGCCGCCTGCCAGTAAAGGCTCTCACCTTCCCGGGTCACAAACTGACGGAAGGCCGACATCTGCTCATCGTGACGTTTCGCAAAGCCTTTCCAGGCCAGGCGTAACGCGGCCATCTTCAGGGACGTGACGGTTGAGTAATCGACCCAGTCCGCATCACGCGCCTGTTTCAGCAATTGCTGCGTGGTGGCGAGTTTCCACCATGCCTGCGCCTCTTTGCTGTTTTTAAAGTCATCTAACGCGTTAACGTCGATGTAAATCACGTTCAGCCAGCGACGAGACGATGGGCTGTACGGGCTGGCGCTTTCCGGGTTCGCCGGGTAGAGCGCGTGGATAGGATTAAGACCAATAAACGCGCCGCCGCGCTGACCGACATCGGCCAGCATTTTTTTCAGATCGCCGAAATCACCGATGCCCCAGTTGCTTTCGGAGCGCAGCGTATACAGCTGAACGCACGCGCCCCACAGCTTTTTGCCTTCTAACAACGCCTGCGGTTCATAGCAGCGCTGTGGGGCAACGATCGCCCGGCAGTGAAAATGCTGGCCATCCTGGGTCAGCGTTAAGGTGTGATAGCCCTCCGGCAGCTTCGCCGGAAGGTTAAGCGCCTTACCACCGGTCGCGTGGCCTTTGTACTGATCACCGTCTTCCGTGGTCAGCTGCCAGCTAAACTCGCCTCGCCCCTCCACCGTCAGCGGCATCTTTTTGCCGGCGGTGAAGACCTTGACGTTCGGAACCGGTGCAACCGACGCTTTCGCGTCGGGTTTGTGCATGGCATCCAGCAAACGTCTTTTGGTGTCCGCACCAATAGACTGCGGCTTGCCGTGAGCATTGATGTAACTAAGGCCGATCCCCGCCGCCTGCGCGGCACTGTCCAGACGTTTACTCTCCATCGCGCTTCCTTAGCGTTTTGCCTGCCAGATACGGGTCTGATAATCACGAATTGAGCGGTCAGAGCTGAACATGCCGCAGCGAGCGGTGTTCAGGATGCACGCGCGGGTCCAGGCTTCCTGGTCGCGATACAGCACGTCGACCTGTTTTTGCGCTTCCACATAGGCCGTGAAGTCAGCCATCACCAGATACGGGTCACCGCCGTGTTTGTCCATGCTGTGCAGCATCTGGTCAAACGCGTGCTTATCGCCGTCGCTGTATTTGCCGCTTTCCAGCTCTTTCAGCACCGCATCCAGCACCTTGTCTTTCTTACGCCATTTCACCGGATCGTAGCCTTTGGCTTTGATGGCTTTCACCTCTTCCACGGTATGCCCGAAGATAAAGATGTTCTCTTCACCCACTTTCTCGGCAATCTCGACGTTTGCACCGTCCAGCGTACCGACGGTCAGCGCGCCGTTCAGCGCCAGCTTCATGTTGCCGGTACCGGACGCTTCTTTACCCGCCGTGGAGATCTGCTCGGAGATATCCGCCGCCGGGATCAGCAGCTCGGCTGCGGAAACGCAGTAATCCGGCAGGAACACCACCTTCAGCTTGTCGCCCACTTTTGGATCGTTGTTAACCGCTTGCGCCACTTTGTTGATGGCAAGAATGATGTTCTTCGCCAGGTAGTAACCCGGCGCCGCTTTCGCACCAAACAGGAACACGCGGGGAACGCGGTCAGCGTTCGGGTTCTCGCGGATCTCTTTGTACAGCGCCAGAATGTGCAGCAAGTTCAGGTGCTGACGTTTGTACTCGTGCAGGCGTTTAATCTGGATGTCGAAAATGGCATGCGGGTTGATCTCAATTCCGGTGCGCACCTTCACAAACTCCGCCAGACGCAGTTTGTTCTCCAGCTTGATGGCGCGGTACTGCTCGCGGAATTTCGCGTTATCCGCCTGCTTTTCCAGGTTGATGAGTTGGTCCAGGTCGTTGGCCCACTCTTTCTTCAGGGTTTTGTCCAACAGGCCTGCCAGCAGCGGGTTGCACTGCTTGATCCAGCGACGTGGCGTGATGCCGTTGGTCACGTTGTGGAATTTGGTCGGCCACAGCTGATGGTATTCCGGGAACAGGTCTTTCACCACCAGATCGGAGTGCAGCGCTGCCACACCGTTAACCGCAAAACCGCTCACTACGCACATGTTCGCCATGCGCACCTGCTTGTCGTGAACCACCGCCAGCTTCGCCCAAACCGCTTTATCGCCCGGCCAGGTTTTCTCCACCAGCACGTGGAACTGATCGTTAATCTTGTTGATGATCTGCATATGGCGCGGAAGCAGCGTTTTCACCAGCTTCTCATCCCAGCACTCCAGCGCTTCTGGCATCAGGGTGTGGTTAGTGTAGGCAAACGTACGGCTAGTAATCGCCCAGGCGTCATCCCAGCCCAGCTGATGCTCATCAATGAGCACGCGCAGCAGCTCTGGGATGGCAATCGTCGGGTGCGTATCGTTCAGCTGAATGACTTCGAAGTCCGGCAGCTGTGCCAGCTTGCGGCCCGCCAGATGATGGCGACGCAGGATATCCGCCACGGAGCAGGCGCACTGGAAGTACTGCTGCATCAGACGCAGCTTTTTACCCGCCAGATGGTTGTCGTTCGGGTAGAGCACTTTGGTCAGCTTCTCGGCGTCGATGCCCTGCTGCTCGGCACGCAGGAAATCACCGTCGTTGAATTTGGTGAGGTTGAACGGATGGGCGTGCTTCGCTTGCCACAGGCGCAGCGGTTGCGCCACACCGTTACGGTAACCGAGCACAGGCAAGTCCCAGGCTTCACCTGAGATCGTAAATGCCGGTTCCCAGTGGCCTTGCTTAGTGACTTTGCCGCCAATGCCTACCTGTACATCCAACTGCGCATTATGGCGGAACCACGGATAGGTGTTACGGTGCCAGTCATCCGGCGCTTCCATCTGGTGACCATCGGCGAACGACTGGCGGAACAGACCGTATTGATAGTTCAGACCATAACCAATTGCCGACTGACCTACCGTTGCCATTGAGTCGAGGAAACAGGCCGCCAGACGTCCCAGGCCACCGTTGCCCAGCGCCGGGTCAATCTCTTCTTCCAGCAGATCGGTGAGGTTAATGTCATGCTCTTTCAGCACCTCGCCCACATCCTGATACCAGCCGAGGTTCAGCAGGTTGTTGCCGGTCAGACGGCCAATCAGGAATTCCATCGAGATATAGTTCACGTGACGCTGACCTTTAACAGGTTTCGCCACCGGTTGAGCATCCAGTTGCTCTGCGAGCGCACCGCTCACTGCCTGCCACCACTGGTGAGGCGTCATGTCGTTTGCAGCATGAAGGCCAAAACGCTGCCACTGACGCGTCAGGGCAGCCTGGAATTGAGCTTTGTTGAAAGTAGGCTGTGACATAGGGAATCGGCATCCTGTAGAGAGAAAACACATGTTGGCGCTAGTGTGCCTGGCTCATTACACCTCTTCCTCATCCTGTCGGGGATTAGACAGGGAGGAGTAGCGGGGATGAGCGTAAAAGTGTGATCAAGGCCACTCAGAGAGCGTAGCTGGAGTGTGCACTTAAGGGGAAAAGATAACCGGGGAGAGTGTCAAAAAAATGAAATACAGTTTCGCAGGAAATTAATACCCGCAGAAATGATTGCTTACGTAGAATAATATTTCTGCAATTGAGTATTTTCCAGGAACACAATTTATCCTACGCAACTTTACCCAAACTTTATTAACTTTGACGTCATTATCCCTTTCTGAAACCAGTTTCAGCGAAACCGTTCTTAATGCATACAAGCCAGCATCCACGCGGCATGTGAGCCCTTTTCAAAAAGCGCCACCGACTATCGGAATGTTTTGTGACAGAGTGCAAATTCAGAGCCACAAAACCCCGACATAACTTGCAATAGTTCCCTTTCTGGCCGACCTTATATCGTATTAATTACGAAGCCCAAAAAAAATAGATTCTCTCGTTCCCCACAGTGAAGTGAAAACTATGTTGATTCCGTCCAAACTAAGTCGCCCGGTTCGCCTCGACCATACAGTGGTCCGCGAGCGTCTGCTGGCTAAACTTTCCGGCGCGCATAATTTCCGACTGGCGCTGGTTACGAGCCCTGCAGGTTATGGAAAAACAACGCTCATTTCGCAATGGGCCGCAGGTAAAAGCGATCTGGGCTGGTACTCCCTCGACGAGGGTGATAACCAGCAAGAGCGTTTTGCCAGTTACCTTGTCGCCGCCATCCAGCAGGCGACCAATGGGCACTGCGCTGCCAGCGAAGTCATGGTGCAAAAGCGCCAGTACGCCAGCCTGTCCTCTCTTTTCTCCCAGATTTTTATCGAACTGGCCGAATGGCATCGCCCGCTGTATGTGGTGATTGACGATTATCATCTGATCACCAACCCGGTTATCCATGAGTCGATGCGCTTCTTCCTGCGCCACCAGCCGGAAAATCTCACGCTGGTGGTGCTGTCACGCAACCTGCCGCAGTTGGGCATTGCCAACCTGCGCGTGCGTGACCAGCTTCTTGAAGTCGGTAGCCAACAGCTGGCCTTTACTCACCAGGAAGCCAAGCAGTTCTTTGACTGCCGCCTGACGTCGCCGATTGAGGCCTCCGAAAGCAGCCGCCTGTGTGATGATGTCGCGGGCTGGGCCACGGCGTTACAGCTGATTGCCCTGTCAGCCCGACAAAACAAAAGCCCGGCGCATCAGTCTGCACGTCGCCTGGCCGGCATTAACGCCAGCCACCTCTCCGACTACCTTGTCGATGAGGTGCTGGACAGCGTTGACCCTGCTACCCGCAACTTCCTGCTGAAAAGCTCCCTGCTGCGTTCCATGAATGACGCGCTGATTGTGCGCGTCACCGGCAGTGAAAACGGACAGCTTCAGCTTGAAGAGATCGAACGTCAGGGCCTGTTCCTGACGCGCATGGATGACCCCGGCGAATGGTTTAGCTATCACCCGCTGTTTGGCAGCTTCCTGCGCCAGCGTTGCCAGTGGGAAATGGCGGCCGAACTGCCGGAGATCCACCGTGCCGCAGCCGAAAGCTGGATGGCACAAGGTTTTCCAAGCGAAGCCATTCACCACGCGCTTGCCGCGGGTGATGCCAACATGCTCCGCGATATCCTGCTCAACCACGCCTGGGGATTGTTCAACCACAGCGAGCTGACGCTGCTCGAAGAGTCATTAAAAGCGCTGCCGTGGGAGAGCCTGTTGGAAAACCCGCGTCTGGTCCTGCTCCAGGCCTGGCTGATGCAGAGCCAGCATCGCTATAGCGAAGTGAATACCCTGCTGGCGCGTGCCGAACAGGAAATGGAAAGTGAGATGGATGCCACCCTGCACGGCGAATTTAACGCGCTGCGGGCCCAGGTGGCGATCAACGACGGCGATCCGGAAGAGGCCGAGCGTCTGGCAATGGTCGCGCTGGATGAACTGCCGCTGGCAAACTTTTACAGCCGCATCGTTGCCACCTCCGTGCATGGCGAAGTTCTGCACTGCAAAGGCGACCTCCAGCGTTCCCTGTCGCTGATGCAACAAACCGAACAGATGGCGCGCCGCCACGATGTCTGGCACTACGCGCTGTGGAGCCTGATCCAACAAAGCGAAATTTTGTTTGCTCAGGGGTTCCTGCAGGCCGCCTGGGAAAATCAGGAAAAAGCCTTCCAGCTGATTCGTGAACAGCATCTGGAACAGCTGCCCATGCACGAGTTCCTGTTACGTATTCGCGCACAGCTGTTATGGGCGTGGTCGCGTCTGGATGAGGCAGAAAGTTCCGCTCGTCAGGGTGTGAATGTGCTCTCAAGCTTCCAGCCGCAGCAGCAGCTGCAATGCCTGGCCCTGCTGGTGCAGTGCTCGCTGGCGCGCGGGGATTTGGACAATGCCCGCAATCACCTTAACCGCCTGGAAAACCTGTTGGGCAACGGCCAGTACCACAGCGACTGGGTGTCAAACGCGGATAAAGTCCGGGTGATTTACTGGCAAATGACGGGCGACAAAAACTCTGCCGCCAACTGGCTACGCCAGACGCCAAAACCGGAATTCGCTAACAACCACTTCCTGCAAAGCCAGTGGCGCAACATTGCCCGCGTGCAGATTTTGTTGGGTGATTTTGAACCTGCCGAGATCGTACTGGAAGAGCTGAACGAAAACGCCCGCAGCCTGCGTCTGATGAGCGATTTGAACCGCAACCTGCTGCTGCTAAACCAGCTTTACTGGCAGGCTGGCCGTAAGAACGACGCCCAGCGCGTGCTGCTGGAAGCGCTACAACTCGCGAACCGCACCGGGTTCATCAGCCACTTTGTGATTGAAGGTGAAGTGATGGCGCAGCAGTTGCGTCAGCTTATTCAGCTTAATACGCTGCCGGAGCTGGATCAGCATCGCGCCCAGCGTATTTTGCGCGAGATAAACCAGCACCATCGTCACAAGTTCGCCCATTTCGATGAGAACTTTGTCGAACGTCTGTTGAACCACCCGGAAGTGCCAGAGCTTATCCGCACCAGCCCGCTCACCCAGCGTGAATGGCAGGTTCTGGGGCTGATTTATTCGGGCTACAGCAACGAGCAAATCGCCGGCGAGCTGGCGGTTGCAGCCACCACCATAAAAACCCACATCCGAAATCTGTACCAGAAGCTGGGCGTGGCGCATCGTCAGGATGCGGTGCAGCATGCGCAGCAGTTGCTGAAGATGATGGGGTATGGGGTTTAAGCGACTCCTTTCCCTCTCCCACGGGGAGAGGGTGAAAGGCTTCTCAACACAGTTCTAACTGCAGGTTATTATCCTTAATGACCTGCAACACGCCCGCTGGCGGCAAGATGTCGGTGTATACCGCGTCGACCATGCTGATACTGCCCATGTTTACCATCGCGTTACGACCAAATTTGGAGTGATCCACTACCAGCATGACGTGGCGTGAGTTTTCGATAATCGCGCGTTTGGTACGCACTTCGTGATAATCAAATTCCAACAGCGAGCCGTCGCTGTCGATGCCGCTGATCCCCAGAATGCCGAAGTCCAGACGGAACTGGGAGATAAAATCGAGCGTCGCTTCACCAATGATCCCACCATCGCGGCTGCGCAATTCACCGCCCGCCAGAATGATGCGGAAATCGTCTTTCTGCATCAGGGTGTTAGCCACGTTCAGGTTGTTGGTCACCACCCGCAGGTTTTCATGATCCAGCAGGGCATGCGCCACCGCTTCCGGCGTGGTGCCGATATCAATAAACAGCGTCGCGCCGTTCGGGATTTGGCTCGCCACTTTACGGGCAATGCGCTCTTTCTCCGCCGTTTGCGTGGCTTTACGGTCGTGCCAGGAGGTGTTAACCGAACTGGACGGCAACGCCGCCCCGCCGTGGTGGCGCAAGATCCGGTTTTGCTCGGCCAGATCGTTCAGGTCACGACGGATGGTTTGCGGGCTGACGGCAAACTGCTCTACCAGCTCTTCGGTGCTGACGTATCCCTGTTTTTTTACCAGTTCGATAATGGCGTCATGACGTTGTGTTTGTTTCATGAAATATCCCTGGAAATTATGTTCGTTTTCGCGCATGAAGCGTGTCGGCAAAAGCCATCGCCAGTCCAACGGCCAGCCCTGTAACGTGCGCACCGTTAGCGATAGACATGCCAAACAGATCAAACCATCCGGCAATTAGCCATATTAACGCAAAGGTTATTAATCCACGTTGCAGATAGATGCCACTTTCAGGATCGCGCTCGCCCCGCAGCCAGACGTAACCCATCAGGGCATATACCACGCCAGACAAACCGCCAAACCACGGGCCGCTGAATTTGTGCTGCACATAGCCGCTTAAGAGGGCGCTGATTATCGTGATCACAATCAGCTTGCCGCTGCCGAGGCGTTTTTCCACTGCCCCGCCGAGATACCACCACCACAGCAGGTTGAAGAGGATATGCATCAGCGAAAAATGCATCAGCGCATGGGTGAAGTAGCGCCAGACATCCATCTCCAGCGACGGATCGTACGGCCACGCCAGCGCAATCATCACGCGCTGGTCGCCCACCGCGTTCATGATAATGAAGACGGCGATACATGCCGCCATGAGCAGCAGCGTAAACGGCCCGGCGCGCTCACGAATTGTGGCAAGGAAAGGAAAACGACGGTAGTGCAATCCGCTGTCAGTCTGGCCAGAGTGCCAGCTTGCCGCCAGATAGCGCGGATCGCCAGGATTCTCAAGAAAACGCGCCAGCTCCTCGTTCACCCGTGCGGTCTGGCTTTCGTCGGCCAGCCAGACATCGGTCTGGGTATGTTGCTGAATCGTCAGAATAACGCCCTGCGTTGCCATATAGTCGACAAACGCCTGGGCGACGCGCGGGTTGGTAAAGGAGGTAATCATCAACATGGGCGGCGGTCGCTTATTTCCACACAAAAGGGGACAGTATAGCGGGATCAGCGCTCAAACGCGTACTCAACTTCCGCCGGGAAATGACGATGCCAGGCATCGAACCCGCCGTCGACGCTGTATACCGCATCATAGCCCTGTTGAAGCAGATACTGCGCCGCACCTTTGCTGCTGTTGCCGTGGTAGCACATGACCATGACCGGCATGTCGAAGTCGTTATCACGCATAAACGCGCCCAGCGAATCGTTGGTCAGATGAAACGCGCCCGGCGTGTGGCCCATCGCAAAACTCTGCGGATCGCGGATATCCACCAGCACCGCCTTTCCCTGGTGCATTTTCTGATGGGCTTCTTCTACGTTAATACATTCAAACTGATCCATGGTGTTCTCTTCGGTTGTTCAGGTTGGGTGCGTGCTGATGCCCTCACCCCAGCCCTCTCCCACGGGGAGAGGGAGAAAAGTCAGTCGCACTATTTTACCCCGTAGTGTACGTCCTGGCGGAGGGTAAACGCCATTATGTTATCCATATCACTCTAAATTGTTTTTTTGATGTTACCAAAGGCGCGTTCCTTTGCTATTATGAGCGATATCGAACATTTTTGAGCTTTAACGAAAGTGCATGAGGGTGTTATGGAAACCAAAGATCTGATTGTGATAGGCGGTGGCATCAACGGTGCCGGTATTGCGGTCGATGCCGCAGGACGCGGCTTATCCGTATTGATGCTGGAAGCTAACGATCTCGCCTGTGCGACCTCGTCCGCCAGCTCCAAACTGATTCATGGCGGCCTGCGCTACCTTGAACACTATGAATTCCGTCTGGTCAGCGAAGCGCTGGCCGAACGTGAAGTGCTGTTAAAAATGGCTCCGCACCTGGCGATCCCCATGCGCTTCCGCCTGCCGCACCGCCCGCATCTGCGTCCGGCGTGGATGATCCGTATTGGTCTGTTTATGTACGACCATCTCGGAAAACGCACCAGCCTGCCGGGGTCGAACGGTTTGCGTTTTGGCTCAGAGTCAGTGCTTAAACCAGAAATCGTGCGCGGATTCGAATATTCCGACTGTTGGGTAGACGATGCGCGCCTGGTTCTGGCTAATGCACAGATGGTTGAGCAGAAAGGTGGCCAGGTGAAAACCCGCACCCGCGCGACCTCTGCGCGTCGTGAAAACGGCCTGTGGATCGTGGAAGCCGAAGACATTGATACCGGAGAGAAATTCAGCTGGCAGGCACGCGGCCTGGTGAATGCAACCGGCCCATGGGTCAAACAGTTCTTTGACGACGGAATGCATCTGCCTTCGCCGTATGGCATCCGTCTGATCAAAGGCAGCCACATTGTGGTGCCGCGCGTTCACACCCAGAAGCAGGCCTACATCCTGCAAAACGAAGATAAGCGCATCGTGTTTGTGATCCCGTGGATGGACGAGTTCTCCATCATCGGCACCACCGACGTGGAGTACAAAGGCGATCCGAAAAACGTCGAAATCGACGAGAGCGAAGTCAACTACCTGCTGAAAGTGTATAACGCGCACTTTAAGAAACAGCTGGCGCGGGATGACGTGGTCTGGACTTACTCCGGCGTGCGCCCGCTGTGCGATGACGAATCAGATTCCCCGCAGGCTATCACCCGTGACTATACGCTCGATATTCACGACGTAGAGGGTCAGGCACCGCTGCTGTCGGTCTTTGGCGGTAAACTGACCACCTACCGCAAGCTGGCCGAACACGCGCTGGAAAAACTGTCCCCGTACTATAAAGGTATTGGCCCGGCGTGGACCAAAGGTGCAGTACTGCCTGGCGGCGATATTGGTGACAACCGCGATGATTTTGCTGCGAAGTTGCGCCGTCGCTACCCGTTCATCACCGAAGGGATGGCGCGTCATTACGCTCGAACTTACGGCAGCAATACTGCGCGGATTCTGGGTGAAGCGAAATCCATTGCCGACCTGGGCGAGCATTTCGGCCATGAGCTGTACGAAGCCGAACTGCGCTATCTGGTGGAACACGAATGGGTTCGCCGTCTGGACGATGCGCTCTGGCGTCGTACCAAAGAGGGTATGTGGCTGAATGCCGAACAGCAGTCTCGCGTGGCGCAATGGCTGGCGCAGCATGTGGGAAAGCGTGAGCTGTCGCTGGCGTCGTGATGGGTGCGGAGATTCCCCTCCCCCTACCCCTCTCCCCTATGGGGAGAGGGGTATTGTTTTTACAATCTCACCGGATCGATATGCCAGATACTATCGGCATACTCCTTGATCGTCCTGTCCGACGAGAAGTACCCCATATTGGCGATGTTGTACATCGCAGCGTTGGTCCACTTCTCCTGCTGACGGTACAGTTCATCCACCTTATCCTGGCAATCCACATAGCTGCGATAATCCGCCAGCACCTGATAGTGGTCGCCAAAGTTGATCAGCGAATCCACCAGATCGCGGTAACGGGCCGGCTCATCTGGGTTGAACAGCCCCGTGGCGATTTGCGTCAGCACCTGGCGTAGCTCTTCATCCTCTTCGTAATATTCACGCGGTTTGTAGCCCTGCTTACGCAGCTCCTCCACCTCTTCCGTCGTATTACCAAAGATAAAGATATTGTCTGCCCCCACGTGCTCCAGCATCTCGACGTTCGCGCCGTCCAGCGTACCGATGGTCAGCGCGCCATTCAGGGCAAACTTCATGTTACTGGTACCGGACGCTTCCGTGCCGGCCGTTGAAATCTGCTCGGAGAGATCTGCCGCAGGAATGATGAGCTGCGCCAGGCTCACGCTGTAATTCGGGATAAACACCACCTTCAGCTTATCGCCAATGTCCGGGTCGTTATTGACCACTTTCGCCACATCGTTGATGAGATGAATGATGTGCTTCGCCATGTAGTAAGCGGAAGCCGCTTTACCGGCGAAGATTTTCACGCGCGGTACCCACTCTGCGGTCGGGTCGGCCTTGATGCGGTTATAGTGCGTAATCACATGCAGCACGTTCATCAGCTGGCGTTTGTACTCGTGGATACGCTTGATTTGCACATCGAATAGCGCTTTCGGGTTCGCCACCACGTTGAGGTGGAGCGCCAGATAGACCGACAGGCGTTTCTTGTTCAGCAGCTTGGCTTCGCGCACGGCTTTGTTTACCGTCGGGAAATCAATGTGCTGTTCGAGTTCAGCCAACTGCCCTAAATCAGTACGCCACGTACGACCGATGTTTTCATCCAGCACGTCCGACAGCGGCTGGTTCGCCAGCGCCAGCCAGCGGCGCGGCGTGACGCCGTTGGTCACATTACAAAAACGCGTCGGGAAGATCTTCGCGAAATCCGCAAACAGCGACTGCACCATCAGGTTCGAGTGCAGCTCTGACACCCCGTTGACCTTGTGGCTGATCACCACCGCCAGCCAGGCCATGCGCACGCGGCGACCGTTAGACTCATCAATGATCGACGAGCGGCTTAACAGCCCGGTATCGTTCGGATACTGCTCCTGCAGCGTTTTCAGGAAGTAGTCGTTGATCTCAAAAATGATCTGCAGATGGCGCGGCAAAATTTTGCCGAGCATGTCCACCGGCCAGGTTTCCAGCGCTTCGCTCATCAGCGTGTGGTTTGTATAAGAGAACACCTGGCAGGTCACTTCAAAGGCGTCGTCCCAGCTGAACTTATGTTCGTCGATCAACAAACGCATCAGTTCAGGAATCGACAGCACCGGATGGGTGTCGTTGAGGTGGATGGCCGTTTTTTCCGCCAGGTTGTTATAGGTTTTGTGCAGTTGATAATGACGGCTCAGGATGTCCTGAATTGTCGATGAGACGAGGAAATACTCCTGGCGCAGACGCAGCTCGCGGCCGGAATAGGTTGAGTCGTCAGGGTAAAGCACGCGGGATACGTTCTCGGAGTGGTTTTTATCTTCCACCGCCGCAAAGTAGTCCCCCTGGTTGAATTTACCGAGGTTGATCTCGCTGCTGGCCTGGGCACTCCACAGGCGCAGCGTGTTGGTGGCATCGGTGTCGTAACCCGGGATAATCTGGTCATAGGCTACGGCCAGGATCTCTTCGGTTTCGACCCAGCGAGATTTTTTCCCCTCCTGCTGAATACGCCCGCCAAAACGCACCTTGTAACGCGTGTTGTGACGCTTAAATTCCCACGGATTGCCGTATTCCAGCCAGTAGTCCGGGGACTCTTTCTGACGCCCGTCGACGATGTTCTGTTTGAACATGCCATAGTCGTAGCGAATACCGTAGCCGCGGCCAGGCAGCGCCAGCGTCGCCAGCGAGTCCAGGAAGCAGGCGGCAAGACGCCCCAGGCCACCGTTGCCCAAGCCGGGGTCATTTTCTTCGTCAATCAGTTCCTCTAAATCCAGCCCCATCTCTTCCAGTGCGTTTTTTACGTCGTCATAAATCCCGAGCGACAACAGCGCGTTGGAAAGGGTGCGGCCAATCAAAAACTCCATCGACAGGTAGTAAACCTGACGCGTCTCTTGTGAGAGCTGGGCGCGGTTTGAGCGCAGCCAGCGTTCGACTAAACGGTCACGCACCGCAAACAGGGTGGCGTTCAACCACTCGTGCTTGTTGGCAATGACCGGATCTTTCCCAATGGTGAACATCAGCTTATAGGCGATGGAGTGCTTTAACGCCTCAACGCTGAGTGTGGGTGAAGAGTAGCTAAAGGGTGCATTCATATCAGTGACTCCGCCTCGTTACATCAAGCGTTGATAAAGATCGCGGTATGACTGCGCCGCAACATGCCAGCTAAAATCCATGGCCATCGCCTGGCGTTGAACGTAACGCCATAAAGAAGGACGGGACCACAATACGAAAGCACGCCGAATCGCACGCAACAGCGACCAGGCATTACTGTCTTCAAAAACAAACCCGCTGGCGATACCGTCCGCCAGGTTTTCCAGAGAGCTGTCAGAAACGGTATCCGCCAGGCCACCCGTGCGACGCACCAGCGGCAAGGTGCCGTATTTCAGGCCGTACAGCTGCGTCAGACCACAGGGCTCGAAGCGGCTCGGCACCAGGATGACGTCTGCGCCCCCCATGATGCGGTGTGAGAAGGCTTCGTGATAACCAATCTGCACCCCCACCTGCCCAGGATGTTCCGCCGCCGCGGCGAGGAACCCTTCCTGCAGCACCGGATCGCCGGCACCGAGCAGCGCCAGTTGGCCGCCCTGTTCCAGTAATCCCGGTAGCGCTTCCAGTACCAGATCTAGCCCCTTCTGGCTGGTCAGGCGGCTGACGACGGCGAACAACGGTACTTTGTCGTTGACCTTCAGCCCCATCGCAATCTGCAGCTGGCGCTTATTTTCCGCTTTGTCTTCCACCGAATCACGGCTATAGCGTGCCGCCAGCAGCAGGTCGGTTTCCGGGCTCCAGATCTGTTCATCAACGCCGTTCAAAATACCCGACAGGCGCCCTTCACGATGACGCTGGCGCAACAGCCCTTCCATCCCGTAGCCAAATTCCGGCTCTGTGATTTCCCGGGCATAGGTGGGGCTGACGGCCGTAATATGATCGGCATAGTACAGCCCGGCTTTCAGGAACGAGATCTGCCCGTTAAATTCCAGCCCGTGCATGTTATAGAACGACCATGGCAGATCGATGTCATTCATGTGATGGGCATAGTACATCCCCTGGTACGCCAGGTTATGGACGGTAAAGATCGATTTGGCCGGGTGACCGCGCGCCGCCAGATAAGCAGGCGCAAGCCCTGCATGCCAGTCGTGCGCGTGCACCACATTCGGGCGCCAGAACGGATCCAGCCCCATCGCCATTTCGGCACCGACCCAGCCAAGCAGCGCAAAGCGCATGACGTTGTCGGTATACGCGAACAGGTTCGTATCGTGATACGGGCTACCTGGTCTGTCGTAAAGGTGCGGTGCGTCGATCAGATAAATGCCGACGCCGTTGTAATGTCCAAACAGCAGGGTGATGCGTCCGGCGAAGGTGTCCCGACGGGTGACGACCTTTGCATCTGGAATACCGCGCCGGATATCCGGAAAAGCAGGCAACAGAACACGGGCATCAACACCCTCGGCGATTTGCGCTGCCGGCAATGCGCCAATGACATCCGCCAGACCGCCCGTTTTTAACAACGGGAACATCTCTGAACATACATGTAAAACCTGCATTATCGCTCCTGTTTGACCTGCAGCTTCCGCAACATTTCCCGTGTAACTAACACGATCCCTTCTTCGGAACGGTAGAATCGACGCGCATCTTCTTCCGCATTCTCACCAATCACCATCCCCTCTGGAATGATGCAGGCACGGTCAATAACGCAGCGGCGCAGACGACACGAGCGCCCGATCCAGACGTCCGGCAGCAGCACCGACGAGTCAATGTTGCAAAATGAGTTCACGCGCACGCGGGGGAACAGCACGGACTGCACCACCACCGAGCCGGAGATAATGCACCCGCCGGACACTAGCGAGTTCAGCGTCATGCCATGGCTACCGGAGCGATCCTGTACGAACTTCGCGGGCGGCAGCGATTCCATATGGGTGCGAATTGGCCAGTTCTGGTCATACATATCCAGTTCAGGCGTCACAGACGCCAGGTCCAGGTTCGCTTTCCAGTAGGCTTCCAGCGTGCCGACGTCGCGCCAGTAGGGCTCTGAATTGGGATCGGACTGCACGCAGGACAACGGGAAGGGATGTGCATAGGCCATGCCAGCTTTGGTGATCTTCGGAATAATGTCTTTACCGAAATCGTGGCTGGAGTTTTCGTCTTTGTCGTCTTCTTCCAGCAGCTCATAAAGATAGTCTGCATCAAAGACATAGATCCCCATGCTGGCGAGCGATTGGGTTGGATCGTTCGGCATGGTCGGCGGATTGGCCGGTTTTTCAACAAAGTCGATAATTTTATCGTCTTCGTCCACGTCCATCACCCCGAACGCCGTTGCCTCAGCAACGGGCACAGGCAGGCACGCCACGGTGCAACGCGCCCCTTTCTCGACGTGGTCGATCAGCATGTGCGAATAGTCTTGCTTGTAGATGTGGTCGCCCGCGAGGATCACGATGTATTCCGCGTGGTAGCGACGAATGATATCAAGGTTTTGCGTCACGGCATCTGCTGTACCGCGATACCAGTTCTCGCCGTGGACACGCTGCTGCGCAGGCAGTAAATCGACAAACTCGTTCATCTCTTCGCTGAAGAAAGACCACCCGCGCTGGATATGCTGCACCAGCGTGTGCGATTGATATTGCGTAATGACGCCAATACGGCGGATACCCGAATTCAGGCAGTTGGACAGCGCAAAGTCGATGATGCGGAACTTCCCACCAAAATGAACAGCCGGCTTGGCGCGTTTGATGGTTAAATCTTTTAGACGTGTGCCACGCCCACCCGCGAGTATCAGGGCAACCGTTTTTAAGGGTAGCTGGCGTGCCAACATTAACGGATCGTTCTTCTCTAATCTAACCATGACTAACTCCTTTTTTATCATCTTGGAATACGCACACTCCGTGCGCAGGCCCGTGCCAGACAGCCATTACTACCGGATTATCCGCTCCGGCAAATGGGGGAATGGCGCGCCATTCCCCGTCAGGTAAAACAATCTCTGCGACGTCATCCGTCGCGTTCAGCGTGACCAGCCACCTATCCGATAGCAGGATTTGCAGACGGGGCATCCCGTGTTGCCACTCTTGCGCATCCAAAGGTTGCGCATATTGATTCAGCCAGCGCACGTTACCGTCGCCCTCTTCCCACCAGCGATCGGCGGTGAGGGCGGGGATTTGCTGGCGAAGATGGATGAGCGCAGCGGTAAAATGGGTTAACCCGCTGTTTGCTTCACCCCAGTCGAGCCAGGTTAAGGTGTTGTCCTGGCAATACGCGTTGTTGTTACCGTGCTGGCTGTGGCCTTGCTCATCGCCCGCCAGCAGCATCGGCGTCCCCTGCGACAGCAGCAGCGTTGTCAGCAGGGCATGAACGCTGTCGCGCCGCCGTTCAATCACGTCAAGGCTTCCGCCTAACCCTTCTATACCATGGTTAAAGCTATGGTTATTGTTAGTGCCATCGCGATTCTCCTCACCGTTTGCCTCATTGTGTTTCTGATTGAAACAAACGCAGTCGCGCAGCGTAAAACCATCGTGCGCCGTCACCAGGTTGATGGTGGTCGACGGCAATTTACCGTCGCGTCTGAACAGATCGCTGGAACCGGCAAAGCGCCCGGCGAATTCACCCAATGACACATTTCGCTCCAGCCAGAAGCGACGCGTGGTATCCCGGAAACGATCGTTCCACTCGGCAAACAGGGGGGGGAAATTCCCGACCTGATAGCCGCCTTCACCCACGTCCCACGGTTCGGCAATCAGCTTCACCTGTGAGAGCACAGGACAGTTTTTTATCGCTTCAAACAGCGGTGCCTGCTGGCTAAACGCCGGCGTGCGCCCCATCACGGGTGCCAGGTCAAAACGAAAACCGTCCACATGGAAGGTTTCCACCCAGTATTTCAGGCATTCATACGCATAATGCGCCACCGCCGGATGGCTCAAGTTGAGGGTATTACCGCAACCGGTCCAGTTGTAGTAATCGCCATTCTCCCTGATCCAATAATAGCTACGGTTATCAATTCCGCGCTGAGAGAGCGTGGGGCCATCGAGATCGCTTTCTGCGCTGTGGTTCAACACCACATCCAGAATGACTTCAATACCCGCCTTGTGCAGCGCTTTTACCGCATCGCGAAATTCATCCCGCGCCTTTTCAGGATGCACCGCGTAGCGCGGATCGAGGGCGAACATCGCCAGCGGGTTATAACCCCAGTAGTTGCTCAGCCCAAGCCGCTGCAAGCGCGGCTCGCTGGCGAAATGCGCCACGGGCAACAGCTCCAGCGCGGTGATCCCGAGGTGCTTCAGGTACGCAATCATCACCGGATGCCCAAGTGCCTGATAGGTTCCGCGCATCTCTTTGGGAATGGAGGGATGCAGGTAGGTGAGCCCTTTGACGTGCGCTTCGTAAATGACGGTCTTGCCCCAGGGCGTCCTGGGCGGTTCATCCCCTTCCCAGTCATAGAATTCATTGACCACAACACCTTTTGGCGCGAGAGGACCGCTGTCACGGTGATCGGGTTCATCATGGCCAACGTGCAGCACCGGATCGTCAATGAGATCCCCGTCGACGCGGCGCGCACACGGGTCGAGCAGCAGCTTCGCCGGGTTAAACCAGTGCCCCTGCGACGGTTCCCACGGGCCGTGAACGCGATAGCCGTAGTGCATTCCTGGCCGACCTCCGGCTAGGTAGCCGTGCCAGGTATCCCCGGTGCGTGAAGGCAGGTCGTAGCGATGCTCGTTACCTTCCCCATCAAACACACAGAGTTCCACCCGCTCCGCATGGGCAGAAAAGAGGGTGAAGTTCACACCCTTTCCATCAAAATGTGCCCCGAGCGGCTCGGGCTGACCTGCCGTGAGCTGCGTCATTCCCCCTCCCGAACCAGCCAGATAGTGCCTAGAGGTGGCAGCGTCAGGCTCAGGGAGTTTGGCCGCCCGTGACTTTCCATCACGTCGCTTTGTACCAGACCGCCATTACCCGTATTGCTGCCGTGGTAGTGCATAGAATCGGTATTCAGTATTTCGCGCCATTTCCCGGCCTGGTTAATGCCAAATCGGTAGTTGTGGCGAGGAACCGGCGTAAAGTTGCTGACCACAACGATCTCATTGCCGGCCTTGTCGCGACGCACAAACGCCAGGACTGAGCGTTCCTTGTCGTCCACCACCAGCCACTCAAAACCGTAGCCTTCGAAGTCGAGTTCATGCAGCGCTTTATGGTGGCGATAGGTCAGGTTCAGGTCGCGCACCAGGCGCTGGACGCCGTGGTGCCAGTTGTCTCCGCCCTCCAGCAAATGCCAGTCGAGGCTGGTATCGTGGTTCCACTCGCGCCCCTGGGCAAACTCATTGCCCATAAACAGCAGCTTTTTACCCGGGAAGGCAAACATCCAGCCGTAGTAGGCGCGCATGTTGGCGAACTTCTGCCACGCATCACCCGGCATACGGTCGAGAATGGATTTTTTGCCGTGCACCACTTCATCGTGCGACAGCGGCAGCATGAAGTTTTCGGTGTAGTTGTAGAGCATCCCGAAGGTGAGCTTGTCGTGGTGATACTGACGATGGACGGGATCAAGCTTCATGTAGTCGAGCGTGTCGTGCATCCAGCCCAGATTCCACTTGTACCAGAACCCGAGACCGCCCATTGACGGTGGACGCGAGACGCCGGGGAAGTCGGTGGACTCTTCCGCCATGGTCACTGCGCCCTCCACCTGCTCGCCAAGAATGCGGTTGGTATTGCGCAGGAACTCAATGGCTTCCAGGTTTTCACGACCGCCAAACTCGTTCGGGATCCACTCCCCCTCTTTGCGGCTGTAGTCGCGGTAGATCATCGACGCCACCGCATCGACGCGAAGGGCGTCAATGCCGAAGCGCTCAATCCAGTAAAGCGCATTCCCCACCAGGTAGTTCGTCACTTCGCGGCGGCCGTAGTTGTAGATCAGCGTGTTCCAGTCCTGGTGATAGCCTTCACGCGGGTCGCTGTGCTCATACAATTTGGTGCCGTCGAAGTCAGATAAGCCGAATTCATCCGACGGGAAATGGCCCGGCACCCAGTCGAGGATCACGTTCAGCCCGGCGGCGTGTGCGGCGTTGATGAAGTAACGAAAATCATCGCGCGTGCCAAAGCGGCGCGTCGGCGCATAGAGCCCGGTTGGCTGATAACCCCAGCTCCCGTCGAACGGATGTTCATTGACCGGCAATAACTCAAGATGGGTGAAGCCCATCCATTTGGCATAGGGCACCAGCTGCTCGGCAAGCTCGCGATAGCTAAGCCAAAAGTTGTTATCGGTATGACGCCGCCAGGAGCCGAGATGCACCTCATAGACGGAAATCGGCGCATCAAACCGGTTGGCCTGCTTGCGCTCTTCCGTTTGGGCGATCTTCTCCGGCAGCCCGCAAATCAGCGAGGCGGTATCCGGGCGCATCTGTGCTTCGAAGGCGTACGGGTCGGCTTTGACCCTAAGCTTGCCCCTCGCATCAATCATCTCGAATTTATAGAGCTGCCCGTTATGCGCGCCGGGGATGAACAACTCCCAGATGCCGGTTTCACGGCGCAGGCGCATCGGGTGGCGGCGACCATCCCAGTAGTTGAACTGCCCGACAACGGAGACGCGCTGGGCATTTGGTGCCCAGACGGCAAAACGGGTCCCGGTGATACCGTCCATTGTATCGGCATGCGCGCCCAGCGTTTCATAAGGTCGTAAATGCGTCCCTTCAGACAGCAGCCAGGCATCCATCTCCTTTAAGAGAGGGCCAAAGCTGTAGGGATCGTCAATTAAATTTTGCTGGCCATGCCAGATAACGGCAAGCTGATAACGAAAGGGGTTTTTACGACGCGGCATGATGCCGCAAAAGAAGCCACGGGAATCGAGGCATTCCAGATTACCCACCTTACGGCCGGTTTTGGGTTCAATCACCCAGACTTCTGTGGCGTCCGGTAACAGTGCCCGGACTTCCAGTCCAGCGTCTGTCTGATGCATCCCAAGCACAGAAAAGGGGTCGGCAAAATGACCCGCAATAAGCGCATTAATCACGTCTCTATCCACACGATCGGACATGGTGTTCATCCTGTTTTTTTGTCGCCTTTTTACGCGCTACCGGGCGACTTTTAATGTGACCTGAACGGGACAGCACTAAAATGTGCATCCTCTCTGCTCCGTCCTAACCTCAGGTAAGAAATGAATCTTCCTTAAAGCATAGCCAACGCTCTAAATGACTCCTGATAAAAAATAAGACATACGCGTGTTACTCCATGTAGTACGCAAAAAAAGGGGGTGAAAATCACCCCCGGTATTTAACAAATTATTACGCCAGCTGGCGCAGCATACGGCGCAGCGGTTCTGCCGCGCCCCACAAGAGCTGGTCACCCACGGTAAACGCGGAGAGATACTCCGGCCCCATGTTCAGCTTACGCAGACGGCCAACCGGCGTGGTCAGCGTGCCGGTCACGGCGGCTGGGGTCAGTTCACGCATGGTGATATCGCGATCGTTTGGAATCACTTTCGCCCACGGGTTGTGTGCAGCCAGCAGCTCTTCCACGGTCGGAATAGACACATCTTTTTTCAGTTTAAGGGTGAAGGCCTGGCTGTGGCAGCGCAGCGCGCCGATACGCACGCACAGACCGTCAACCGGGATCGCCGACACGGTGTTGAGGATTTTGTTGGTCTCGGCCTGTCCTTTCCACTCTTCGCGGGTCTGGCCGTTATCAAGCTGTTTGTCGATCCACGGGATCAGACCACCGGCCAGCGGTACGCCGAAGTTATCTACCGGCAGCTCGCCGCTGCGGGTCAGCTGAGTAACTTTACGCTCGATATCAAGAATGGCGGACGCCGGGTTGGCCAGCTCGTTCGCGACGCTGTGGTGCAACTGGCCCATCTGGGTCAGCAGCTCGCGCATGTGACGCGCGCCGCCGCCGGAGGCGGCCTGATACGTTGCCACAGAAACCCACTCAACCAGATCCTGCGCGAACAGGCCGCCCAGGGACATCAGCATCAGGCTGACGGTGCAGTTACCGCCGACAAAGGTTTTCACGCCGTTGTTCAGGCCGTCGGTAATCACGCCCTGGTTAACCGGGTCGAGAATGATGATGGCATCGTCCTTCATACGCAGTGAAGACGCCGCGTCAATCCAGTAGCCCTGCCAGCCGCTTTCACGCAGCTTTGGATAGATTTCGTTGGTATAATCGCCGCCCTGGCACGTGACAATAATGTCGAGTGCCTTCAGCGCTTCCAGATCGTAAGCATCCTGCAACGTGCCTGTGGTACCACCAAAGGACGGAGCAGCCTGGCCGAGCTGGGAAGTGGAGAAGAAGACCGGGCGGATAGCGTCGAAATCGCGCTCTTCAACCATGCGTTGCATGAGTACAGAGCCGACCATACCGCGCCAGCCGATAAAACCAACGTTTTTCATAGCATTTTTTTCCTGCAGAGGGTGTGTGCTGTTTGTGCAAGCCAGTATTGAACTGGGATATGCTTCACATTACAAAATGCTGCCAAAGTCGCAAGCGAAATTAATCGATGATTGCCCGGCAATCAGAAATACAGCTAATCATCGGAATAACACTACTAAGTATCAGGGATAATTTAAAGATGAGTGAAATCATTTCCGCCGCGGTTTTATTGATCCTGATTATGGATCCCCTCGGAAACCTGCCTATCTTCATGTCGGTGCTTAAGCACACCGAGCCGAAGCGCCGTCGGGCAATCATGATCCGCGAGCTGCTCATCGCCCTGCTGGTGATGTTTATCTTCCTGTTTGCCGGCGAAAAAATCCTTGCCTTCCTGAACCTGCGCGCTGAAACGGTTTCCATCTCCGGCGGGATTATTCTGTTCCTGATCGCCATCAAGATGATTTTCCCAAGCGCAGAGGGCAGCAGCAGCGGCCTGCCTGCGGGTGAGGAGCCGTTTATTGTGCCGCTGGCGATTCCACTGGTCGCCGGACCGACGATACTGGCAACGCTGATGCTGCTGTCGCACCAGTATCCGAATCAGATGAGCCATCTGGTGATTGCCCTGCTGATTGCATGGGGCGGGACGTTTATTATCCTACTGCAATCGTCGCTGTTCCTGCGCCTGCTGGGCGAGAAAGGGGTCAATGCGCTTGAGCGCCTGATGGGCTTGATTCTGGTAATGATGGCGACGCAGATGTTCCTGGACGGCATTCGGGCGTGGATGAAGGGCTAGGTAAAAGCAAAAAGGCAACGTAAGTTGCCTTTTGCGTTTTCCTTGAGAGGGATAAGACCGAGGTTAGCTCAACAGCGTAAACGCAATCATCCCGACAATCGCACCCGTCGTGCCGAGGATGGTTTCCATCAGCGTCCAGGTTTTCAGGGTTTGCGCTTCGGTCGCACCGGTAAATTTACCGAACAGCCAGAAGCCCGCGTCGTTGACGTGTGACACCACAATCGAGCCACCCGCGATACAGATAGACAGAGCAGCCATCTGCGCACCGGAGTAGTTCAGCTGTTCAATCACCGGCATCACCAGACCGACGGCCGTTAAGCACGCCACGGTTGCAGAGCCCTGAATGATACGCACCGCTGCCGCCAGCACGAAACAGGTCACCGCAATCGGCAGGCCCATTCCGGTTAGCGCTTCGCCCAATGCCGGGCCCACGCCGGAATCGACCAGTACCTGCTTGAACACGCCGCCCGCACCGATCACCAGCAGGATGATACCCGCAGGCTGCAGCGCAGCACCGCAGATCTCCATCACGCGGTCTTTCGGCATGCCCTGACGCATCGCCAGGCCGTAAATCGCTACCAGACACGCCACCAGGATCGCCGTGAACGGATGGCCGATAAACTCAAACCACTCGTAGGCGGAAGAACCGACCGGCACAAAACGCGCAGCGATGGTTTTCAAGCCCACCAGCACCAGCGGCAGCAGGATCAGCGACAGGCTGAAGCCGAAGGACGGCATTTTGCCTTCGCCTAGGTGCGGCTCGGTGATGTCATCAGGAATGTGCAGCTCAACGTAACGGCTGATGAAGTTGCCCCACAGCGGGCCGGCAATAATCATCCCCGGAATTGCCGCACACAGGCCAATCAGGATCATCCAGCCAAAATCAGCGTGCATCTGGGACGCCAACAGCATCGGCGCAGGCCCGGGCAGCAGGAACGCTGCGGCCGCCGCCACGCCCGCAAACAGCGGAATGACCAGCTTCACCAGGTTGGTGCCGGTATGGCGCGCCATCGAAAACGCGACGCTAATCAGCAGCACGACGGCCACTTCGAAGAACAGCGGCAGCGCGCAAATCAGACCGGCCAGGCCGATCGCATAGTGCGCACGGCTGTGCCCGAAAGATTTCAGCATCTTGACGGCAATCTGATCGACCGCGCCCGTCTCGTGCAAAATCTTGCCAAACATCGCGCCCAGCGCGACCACAATGGCCAGGAAGCCCAGCGTGCCTCCCATCCCTTTTTCCATGGTCGCTGCGATTTTATCGAGCGGCATACCGGAAAAGAGACCTGCACCAATAGAAACCACCATCAAAGCAACGAAAGCGTGCATACGCGCTTTCATCACTAAAAACAGCAGCAGCAGTACGGAACCCACTGCTGTTAAAACAAGCGTTAATGTACTCAAAACTTACTGCCTTTTATTAATAACCTCGATGGTGCTGGCGACAACACCCTCCAGTGACTGATCGATATCAACCACTAATACATCCTTCTCATCTGCACCCGGCTCCTGCAGCGTGTCGAACTGCGTGACCAGCATCTGGGTTTTGAAGAAGTGACCTTTACGCGCCTTCAGGCGGTTTTCAATAACCTCGAAATCACCTTTCAGGTAGATGAAAGAGAGGTTCGGGTTACCGTCGCGCAGCAGGTCGCGGTAGGTTTTTTTCAGCGCGGAGCACACAATCAGGGAGACTTTGTTGGTGCGCTGCATGGCAAACGCAGCGTCGTTCAGCGCCTGCAGCCACGGCTTGCGGTCGTCGTCGTTCAGCGGTTCGCCTGCGGCCATTTTGGTGATGTTGCTGCGCGGATGGAGGAAGTCACCATCAAGAAACGCGGCATTAAGTTGATGCGCCACTTCGCTTGCGACAGCAGATTTACCGCTACCGGAAACGCCCATCAGGACGTAAACGTGGTGATCATGATTAGTCGTGCTCAAAGGGTGTCCCTCGGTCAATTGTTACGGGTAACTGTTATCGGTAACATTGTCCTGCCGGGGCAAAAGAGAAGCAATATCCAAACGTGCGAGAAATGAATAAGTGTGAGCTACTTCAAATTTGTTGGATTAAATAGATCCACCCGGTGACAAGGTGAAACCTAAATCTAACATTTTAGGGGTAACCACCTCGCCACGAATGCGCGCCAGCAGGCGTTCTGCACCAATGCGCCCCATGCGCTCGCGCGGAGTCAGGACGCTCGCCAGACGCGGCTCCATCACCTGGCCAATGTCATGGCCGTGGAAACCGGCAATCGCCATATCATCCGGGATTTTGAGCCCCAGACGCTGACATTCAAACGCCGCACCGACCGCAAGGTCATCGTTGGTACAGAAAATACCGTCCAGTTGAGGATACTCGCGCCGCGCCTGACGCATCAGCTCAATACCCGAGGTATAGGAAGAGGATTGCTCCACCATCACGCTGTACGGGGTTAAGTTCGCGTCGAGCATGGCCTGCTCGTATCCCTTCTGTTTGATGATAGTACGTTCATCAAGACGCGCGCCCAGATAGGCCACGTGACGATGACCGCGCGCGATGATGGTTGCCGTCATCTGACGCGCGGCTTCAAAGTTATCAAAACCCACGGCGATATCGAGGCACGGCGACTGGCTGTCCATCAGCTCCACCACCGGAATACCGGCGACTTCAATCATCTTCAGCGTGCGCGGGGTGTGAGTACGTTCGGTTAAAATCAGGCCGTCTATGTTCCAGGAAAGCATCGATTCAAGACGTTCTTCTTCCAGTTCAGGCTTGTACCCGTAGTGCGCGAGCATGGTCTGATAGCCAAAGGCATCGGTGACGCTTTCAATACCGCGCAACACTTCGGCAAACACCTGGTTGGTCAAGGAAGGCAGGAGGACGCCCACCGCACGGCTGGTCGCATTGGAGAGAATATCGGGTGCGCGGTTGGGGATATAGCCCAGTTCATCAAGAGCCGCGGCAATCTTGCCACGCAACGCCACGGAAACCTGTTCCGGGTTACGTAAAAAACGGCTGACCGTCATTTTGGTCACACCAACGCGATCGGCGACATCCTGAAGTACGGGGCGTTTCTTTTTCATCGTCCTGAGAAATCTTAAAGTGAAAGATTTTCTCAGTTTATCACGGACAAAGCCCAACCTTCCCCTTTCAGAGGGAAGGTTGGGCATTTATTTATGATTTATCAAACGGGAGGCAGATCGAACAGCAGAATTTCACTTTCGCTGTCGGCATGCACGGACAGTGCCTGCTCGTCCCAGATTGCCAGGCCATCGGCGGTTGTGGCTTTGGTACCGTTGATGGTGACCTCACCTTTCACAACCTGGACCCACACGCGGCGGTTGGCGGAAATCTGATGCACAGACTGTTCGTCTTTCGCCAGCGCCCAGCGGTACAGTTCCATATCCTGATGCACTTTCAGCGAGCCCTCACGCGCGTCCGGGGACAGCACCAGCTGTTTGCCCTGCTTGGCGTCAAAGCGGCGCTGCTCGTAGCGCGGCGTGATGCCGGTTTCTTCTGGAATGATCCAGATTTGATACAGGTGCAGTTTATCCGTGTTGCTCGGGTTGTATTCCGAGTGGCGCACACCGGTACCTGCGCTCATGATCTGGAATTCACCCGCCGGAACCTGCTCTTCGTTACCCATGCTGTCTTTATGCGCCACGGCGCCTTCGAGCACATAGGTCAGGATTTCCATGTCTTTATGCGGATGGGTACCGAAGCCCTGCCCTGCGTCAATCACGTCATCGTTAATCACGCGCAGTGCGGAGAAGCCCATGAAGTTCGGGTCGTAATAGTCGGCAAACGAGAATGAATGCCATGAGTCCAGCCAGCCATGATTCGCGTGACCACGTTCGTTTGCTTTGCGTAAGTAGATCATTGTTTTCACCCTCAGTTCGTTTCGATGGAGTAAGTGTGGACGCAAACGGCCTGAGATCATAGAGGGTGAAAATTGACTCCTCTGTTCAAAAATTATGAACAACCAAAGAGGAGCCTTATTTTCTTATTTGGCAAGGGTTACCGTGGCAGGAGAAGCCTGTTCGAATGCCCGCTCAAGGAGTTCAAGGTTTGTCAGAACGTCAGTTTCCTTGACGTAATTCGGCGCGTTGCTGTTGATGGTTGCAAACAGCGCATCGTAGACGCGGCCATAGTCGCCGGTTTCAGGCTTCAGCTCTTCTCTGACCGTCACGCCGTCTGCGTTGACATATTCCAGCACGCCCACAGAATCATCCGCCGCGAAGCCAGGTTCACCCGGCATGATATTGGCCTTGAGGCTCGTCTCCTGCTGGTCGATACCGTATTTGATAAACGATCCCAGGGTGCCGTGAACGATAAATTTCGGGTAGTCGATTTTCACCAGATGGCTGGTTTTGACGATCGCTTTCATATCGCCGTAAAACAGCTGTGCTTCAAACGTGTCGTCGGGGTTGGCTTTATTACGCAGGCTGCGGATGTCATAGGCCACGCGATCCGGGCGGCCAAACAGAGAGATTACCTGGTCCATGGTGTGGACGCCCAGGCCATAGAATGAACCGTCCTGCGGCAGGCCGGGTTTGGTTTCCGCTACCGGACGGTAGTAATCGAAGTGGCTTTCAATTTCAACGATCTCGCCAAGCTTGCCGCTCTCAATCGCCTTTTTCGCCGTCAGGAAGCAGCTATCAAAGCGGCGGTTCTGGTACGGCGTGACGGTGAGCCCTTTGCTTTTCGCCAGGGCGAACAACGCCTTCGCTTCGGCGATAGTCGGAGTGAACGGTTTTTCCACCAGCACGTTTTTGCCCGCTTCCAGCGCGCGTTTCGCATAGTCAAAATGGCTATCGGCGTGCGTGCAGACAATCACCAGCTTCACCTGCGGGTCGTTTAGCACCTCATTGAGGTCGCTGGTGAAATGAATATGGGAATACTGCGGCGATTGCTCCTCCGGCTTCGCGCTGCGGCGAAAGATGTGGGCAACGTGCCAGCTGTCTTTTCGGTGAAGAACATACGGCAGGTGATAACGGGTGGTGCTTTTACCAAATCCAATAAATGCGCAATGTAATGTCATGGCTCAGTCCTTTTGGAAGGTTACTGGGTCTTACCATAGCGCAATACCTCAGCTCGCGCATAGGCCGTCGGCGTCGCAGGCAGTTTGCTCACGGCAAGCGTGCAGCAGCCGGAGCGTATATAGAGTACGTGAGGATTGCGAGCACTTCCCGGGGGCAAAATGGCAAGCAAGCCAGGCTGAAAAAAACCAAAAAAAAAGCCAGCTAGAAGCTGGCTAAAGTAATACTGGAAGCAATGTGAGCAATGTCGTGCTTTCAGGTTTCCGTAGAGGTCTTCCTGAACGCAGAGCAATAATAATCATTCTCATTCGCACTTGTCCAATACTTTTTGCAAAAAATAGCGATTGACTCAAATTTTAAAGTCACTGATGTTAAAGAGGACATTAACCCACAGAGGACGAAGGAATGAGTGAGATAGTGATACGCCACGCTGAACCGAAAGATTACGATGCCATTCGTCAGATCCACGCCCAGCCGGAGGTGTACCACAATACGCTACAAGTTCCTCATCCTTCCGAGCAAATGTGGCATGACCGGCTAACCGATCGGCCAGGGATTAAGCAGCTGGTTGCCTGCATTGACGATATCGTCGCCGGACACCTGTGCATTGCCGTGGCACAACGCCCGCGCCGCAGCCACGTTGCCGATTTTGGCATCTGCGTCGGTGCTCAGTGGCAAAACCGCGGTGTTGCCAGCGCGCTGATGCGCGCCATGATTGATATGTGTGACAACTGGCTTCGCGTCGACCGCATTGAACTGACGGTGTTTGTTGATAACGCACCGGCGGTCGCGGTTTATAAGAAGCACGGGTTTGTGATTGAAGGCACCGGCAAGCGCTATGGGCTGCGCAACGGCGAGTACGTTGATGCGTACTTTATGGCGAGAATGAAGTAGCGGATGTTCCCCTCACCCCGTCCCTCTCCCCAGAGGGGCGAGGGTTAGGGTGAGGGGAAACTTATCAGTACCCCGCCGTTAAATCATCCACCGTACGCGGGTCCGACGCCCCAAACAGCGTACCGTCCGGCCCAACCATAATGCTCTGGGTGCTTCCCATCGCCTCTTTCACGGCCACCTTCTGCCCGCGCTGCTCCAGCAGTTTTATCGTATCTGGGCTAAAGCCCTTCTCGACGCGCAGCTCATCAGGGAGCCACTGATGGTGGAAACGCGGGGCATTGGTTGCTTCGGCGACGTTCATCCCAAAGTCGATGCTGTCCACCACCATCTGCAAAACGGTCGTGATTATACGGCTGCCGCCCGGGCTGCCGGTCACCAGCCAGGTTTTGCCGTCCTTCACGACGATGGTCGGCGACATGGAGGATAACGGACGTTTCTTCGGCCCCACGGCATTCGCATCACCGCCCACCAGCCCGTAGACGTTTGGCACGCCCGGCTTGGCAGAAAAATCATCCATCTCGTTATTGAGCAGAATGCCGCTGTTACCCGCCACAATGCCGGTGCCAAACGTGGTGTTGAGCGTATAGGTCACCGCCACCGCGTTACCGTCTTTATCCACCACCGAGAAGTGGGTGGTCTGGTTGCTTTCGTACGGCGCCAGCTTGCCGGGGCGGATCTCGCTCGACGGTTTGGCTTTGTTGATGTCGATCTGGTCAGCAATGGATTTGGCGTAGGCTTTGTTCGTCAGCGCCTGCCACGGCACCTTCACGAAGTCCGGGTCACCGAGATATTCCGACCGGTCGGCATAGGCATGTTTCTCCGCCTCTGCCATCACCTGCATAGCATCTGCACTGCCGAAACCGAATTTGTGCATGTCAAAGTTTTCAAGAATATTGAGGATCTGCACGATGTGAATACCGCCTGAGGACGGTGGCGGCATGGAGAAGACCTCGTAGCCGCGATAGGTTCCGCTAATCGGCTCGCGCTCCACCGCCTTGTACCCCGCCAGATCGGCTTTGGTCATCAGCCCGCCGTTCTTTTGCATTTCGTCGGCGATCTGCTCGGCAATCGCCCCTTTATAGAAGGCATCCGGGCCGTGTTCAGCAATCAGCTCAAGACTTTTCGCAAGGTTCTTTTGCACCAGCTTATCGCCCTTCTTCAGCGGTTCGCCGTCTTTCCAGAAGATCGCCTTGCTGTTTTCATGATTGGGAATGACTTCACTGCCGTAGGTTTTGAGATCGTCGGCCAAGGCGTCATTCACCACGAAGCCGTCACGCGCCAGCTTGATGGCAGGCTGCACCACTTTGTTCAGCGGCATCGTGCCGTATTTTTCCAACGCCAGCGAGAAGCCAGCGACCGTACCCGGCGTGCCGGAAGCCAGGTGTGAGGTCAGGGATTTTTTGCTATCCGGGTTACCCTGATCGTCTAGGAACATATCGCGGGACGCCTGGTTGGGCGCCATTTCACGGAAGTCGATAGCCGTGGTTTTGCCGTCTTTAGTGCGCAGCATCATAAATCCGCCGCCCCCCAGGTTACCCGCCTGCGGATGCGTGACCGCCAGCGCGTAACCCACTGCCACTGCCGCATCCACCGCGTTGCCGCCCTGCTTGAGAATATCGACGCCCACGTCCGTTGCCATCGCATCGACTGAGGCCACCATCCCGTGCGTCGCCCGCACCGGGTGGAAAACATCTTCCTCCACGCCGTAGGACACGGGTGGAGCCGCTGGCGGATTAGCCGCCACGCTAAATGTGCCGCCTGCCATCAGTGCGGCGATCGCTACCCAGCGCAAAAACGTTGGTTTCATCATTATTGTTCTCCAGGTGATGGGATCCACATTCCCCGGTTAAGCCTGGTTCACAACTCCTAAAAAATCATCGTAAGGGCGGATTCGAGGTAAACTTAGGAGAAGCCTCAAAAGGAGGAAATGACAATGAAACGCTTACTGATTCTTACGGCGCTGCTCCCGTTCGCCGCGCTCGCACAGCCCATTAATACACTCAACAATCCAAACCAGCCGGGTTACGTCATTCCAAGCCAGCAGCGTATGCAAACGGAGATGATGAGCCAGCAACAGCAGCAAAAAGGGATGCTTAACCAGCAGTTGAAAACGCAGACCCAGCTGCAGCAGCAGAACCTGCAAAACCAAATGAACACCAATACCCAGCGCATTCAGCAGGGGCAGGTACGTGAACAGCCGCTGCCAAATCAAAACGGCGGTATGCTAGGCGGGGGAACAACGCAGAGTAGCGGACAGCAGCATATGCTGCCGCCGCAGTCGAATGGCAGTATGCTTAATAATCCGCAGAACTAAAGTTCGGGCCAATCACATCAATGGCATCGGTACAGATGCTATCGACACCCCAGCGCAGAAGTTGTGCCGCTCGCTGGGGTTTGTTGACGGTGTAAACCAGAATATGCAGCCCTGCGTCTTTCAGCATTTTGACGCGCGCCTCATCCAACAAGGTGTGGTTCAGGTGGATTGACACGCAGCCTAAGCGCGTCGTCAGCTCGCGCCAGTCGTCACGCCAGTCGTCCAGCAGCAGCCCTCGCGGCAGTTCGGGTGCAGCCTCCTGCGCCGCCTCAAGTGCGTCAATTTCAAACGATGACAACAGCGGCGCTGTCATCCCTTCCCACAGCGCGCGGGCGGCCAGCGCAACCACGCTACCCGTCAACGGCCCGGTTCCGGTGGTCGGTTTGATTTCGATATTGGCCATCATCCCATGCTGGCGACAGCGGTCGGCCACTTCCGCCAGCAGCGGCAGAGGCTCACCTTTAAATTCCCCGCCGTACCAGCTCCCGGCGTCCACGTTCAGCAGATCGCGCCACGGCAGATCCCCCGCCACGCCCCAGCCGTTGCTGGTGCGCTCGAGGTTGTCATCGTGCAGCAGGAAAATTTCACCGTCTTTCGACAGCTTGGCGTCGAACTCGATCATCGTGTGGCCGAAGCGCGCGCCGGTGTCGATGGCCGCCAGGGTGTTTTCCGGAGCCAGTTTACCGCCGCCACGGTGGGCGACGATATGGGGATAAGGCCAGTTACTCATATGCGTTGTCCTGTTTCACCGTCAAATAAGTGCAGGTGATTTTCCGGCAGATGCAGCCACAGCGTGCTGCCTGCTTTAGGGCGTTCCTGGTGCGCCAGACGCACCACCAGCTTTTGCTCGCCCCAGCGTCCGTGCGCCAGGTTGTCTGCACCCAGCATCTCTAGCGTGTCCATCACCAGCGGCACGCCGCCTTCCGCCTGAGAGGTTAACCCTATATGTTCAGGCCGGATACCGAGCGTCATTTTACGCCCGGCGTAGCCACGATAGTACCAGTTGACCGGCAAAGCCATACCGCTTTCCAGCTCAAAATGCGTGCCTGCAGTGCTGATTCGCCCTTCCAGCAGGTTCATTGCCGGGCTGCCGATAAAGCTCGCCACAAAGCGGGTGGCCGGTTTTTCATACACCTCAACCGGCGTGCCAATCTGCTCGGCGATGCCTTTGTTCATCACCATCACCCGCTGGGCGAGGGTCATGGCTTCGACCTGATCGTGAGTCACGTACAGAGACGTCGTTTTCAGACGACGATGCAGTTGCTGCAGCTCAAGGCGCATTTGCACGCGCAGCTTGGCATCGAGGTTTGACAGAGGTTCATCAAACAGGAACACCGCCGGGTCGCGCACGATGGCGCGCCCCATTGCCACACGCTGGCGCTGACCGCCCGAAAGCTCACGCGGGCGGCGCTTCAGCAGGCCGTCCAGCTCCAGAATACGCGCCGCTTCTTTTACGCGCTCGTCGATAAGGCCTTTGCCCATGCCGCGGATTTTCAGCCCCCAGGCCATGTTCTCCTCCACGCTCATGTGCGGATAGAGCGCATAGTTCTGGAACACCATCGCGATGCCGCGGTCTTTTGGCTCCATCTCGGTGACGCGCTGGCGGTCAATCCAGATATCTCCGGAGGTCACGCGCTCAAGCCCGGCGACCATGCGCAGCAGCGTCGACTTACCGCAGCCCGATGGCCCCACCATCACGATAAATTCCCCGTCCGCCACGTCGAGCGTTAACGGCTGAATGACCTGGGTTTTGCCATCCCAGCTTTTGGTTACTGCCTGAAGTTTTAAACCTGCCATGTTATTTCTCGCTATCGACCAGGCCGCGGACAAATGCGCGCTGCATGGCTAAAACAATGACTACGGGTGGGATAAGGGTGAGCAGCATCGCCGCCATCACCTGGTTCCAGAGGGTGGTGCCTTCGCCGGTGGCGATCATGCCCCTGATGCCCGCCACGGCGGTGCCGAGGTTGACGTCCTGGATAATCAGCAGCGGCCACAGGTACTGGTTCCAACCGTAGATAAAGGTGATCACAAACAGCGCCGCGAGGTTGGTTTTCGACAGCGGCAGCACGATGTCGCAGAAGAAGCGCATCGGTGAAGCGCCGTCGATGCGCGCGGCTTCAATCAGCTCGTCCGGCAGCGTCATAAAGAACTGGCGGAACAGGAACGTCGCGGTCGCCGAGGCCATCAGCGGCAGGGTTAAACCTGCGTAACTGTCCAGCATCTTGAGGTTGGCGATCACTTCCACCGTCGGGAAAATACGCACTTCCACCGGCAGCATCAGCGTAATAAAGATCATCCAGAAGAACAGGTTACGCAGCGGAAAGCGGAACCAGACGATGGCAAACGCCGAGAGCATCGACACCGTGATTTTGCCGACCGTAATGCCGAACGCCATGATGAAGCTGTTGAGCATCATCAGCCAGAACGGCGCGCTGTTGGCCCCCACGCCCTGCGTCCAGATGGTTTTCATGTTCTCGAACAGATGCCCGCCGGGGATCAGCGTCATCGGGGTTTCAAACACCGCTTTGGTATCAAGCGTCGCGGCAACAAACGCCACGTACAGCGGGAAGAGGATGACGATGATCCCTAAAATCAGCATGGTGTGGCTGAAAATCGTCAGCCCGCGACGGTTCTCAATCATTGGTAGCGCACCTTACTTTCAACATAACGGAACTGCACCACCGTGAGGATGATGACGAGGCACATCAACACCACCGACTGGGCCGCTGAGGCCGAGAGATCCAGACCGGCGAAGCCTTCGCGGTAGATCTTATAAATCAGCGTCGTGGTCGCCTGTACCGGGCCGCCTGCGGTCGCGGCATCGATCACCGGGAAGGTATCGAAGAAGGCGTACACCAGGTTGACCACCAGCAGGAAGAAACTCACCGGGGCGATCAGCGGTAGCGCCAGCTTAAAGAAGCGGCGGATTGGGCCTGCACCGTCAATGGCCGCCGCTTCAACCAGCGAGCGCGGAATAGATTGTAGTGCGGCAAAGAAGAACAGGAAGTTGTAGCTGATCTGCTTCCACACCGAGGCGAACACCACCAGGAACATGGCCTGGCCGCTGTTCTGCGCATGGTTCCAGTCATAGCCCATTTCCGCCAGAAAATGGGTAATCAGGCCGCGCCCCGGGTTAAACAGGAAGATCCACAGCACCGCGGCCACCGCGGGCGCAACGGCATAAGGCAGCAGCATGAGCGTTTGATACAAACGGCTGCCACGCACGACGTAATCCACCAGCGCAGCGAAGAACAGCGAGAAGACAAGGCCGTTCACCGTGACGAGGGTGCTGAATTTGATTGTCGTCCAGAAGGCGTCGATGTAGTAGCTGTCGTGCCACAGGGCAGCGAAGTTATCCAGGCCAACGAACTGGCTAGAAAGCCCGAATGGATCAACGCTTTGTACCGAGTACCACAGCGCTTGACCCGCAGGCCAGATAAAGAAAATGACGGTGATGACCAGTTGCGGCGCGACCAGCAGATACGGCAGCCAGCGCGAACGGAACACCGGGCGGGATGAGGACATAGGTTTGCTCAAGTTGGTTTCCCCTCACCCCGGCCCTCTCCCCAAAGGGGCGAGGGAGGAAAGACAGCGCTGTGCCATCCCCTCTCCCCCATGGGGAGAGGGTTAGGGTGAGGGGCAGGGTTTAATTAAGATTTCGTCGACTGCTCAAAGCGGCGCAGCAGCTGGTTACCGCGCTCTACCGCAGAATCCAGCGCCTGCTGTGGGGTTTTCTTGCCTGTCCACACGCTTTCCAGCTCTTCATCAACGATGGTACGGATCTGCGGCATGTTGCCCAGACGCAGACCTTTGGTGAACGGCAATGGCGGCTTATTCAGCATCTGACGCGTCGCAATATCCGCGCCTGGGTTCTTATCGTAGAAGCCCTGCTTACGAGTCAGCTCATACGCGGCGGTGGTGATAGGCAGATAGCCGGTTTTCTGGTGCCATTCGGCTGCGTTTTCAGGTTTCGCCAGGAAGTCGAGGAACTCGGCAACACCCTTGTAGGTGCCGTTGTCTTTACCCTGCATTACCCACAGGCTCGCCCCGCCGATAATGGCGTTCTGCGGCGCGCCTTTAACGTCAGCGTCGTATGGCATCATGCCGACACCGTAGTTAAATTTGGCGTAGTGACGGATATCCGCCAGCGAACCGGAAGAGGCGGTCGTAATGGCGCAGTCACCGTTGTAGAACTTCTCGGTGGATTCGTCTTTACGGCCGAAGTAGCTGAAATCACCCTTCTTATTCAGCTCTTCCAGCAGCGCGATGTGTTTCACCTGCTCTGGCTTGTTGAATTCCAGTACCGCGTCAGTGCCGTCGAAACCGTTGTTTTTGGTCGCAACCGGCAGGCCGTGCCAGGCGCTGAAGTTCTCAATCTGGATCCAACCCTGCCAGCCGCTGGCATAGCCGCACTTCATTCCCGCCGCTTTCAGCTTCGCGGTGTATTCAGCCAGATCCTGCCAGGTTTTTGGCGGCTGCTCTGGGTCTAAACCGGCTTTCTTGAAGGCGTCTTTGTTGTAGTACAGCACCGGCGTAGAGCTGTTGAACGGCTGGGACAGCAGGTGGCCGGTTTTAGAATCGGTGTAGTAGCCGGAAACAGTCGGCACGAACTGTGATTCGTCGAAGGTGATGCCAGCGTCCTTGAACACTTCGTACACCGGTTTAATGGCTTTAGAGGCCATCATGGTCGCGGTGCCGACTTCATAAACCTGTAACAGTGCAGGTGCATTACCGGTACGGAAGGCAGCGATGCCCGCGCTCAGGCTCTGCTCGTAGTTGCCTTTGTACACCGGCACAATTTTGTAATCCGGGTGGGTGTCGTTGAAACGCTGCGCCAGGGAGTCAACCTCTTTACCCAACTCCCCTTCCATGGAATGCCAGAACGGAATGGTGGTGACAGCCATTGCGTTCGTCGCAAAAGCCAGACCCAGTGCCAGACCCAAAGCTGTGTGTCGTAACGATGTCATTGTCATCTCTCTTATTGTGCCGGATGCGCGATATCACGCGTTTTATGCTCGCGAGGTAACATGACATGCTCGAATGACAGAAAAATAACTGTTTATTTACAGAATGATGACAACAAGGCGTCAGAGGGATGATGGTTGTGTGAAGGGGGATTGGGGTAAAGTGCGGCCTGGTGCCCTCACCCTGGCCCTCTCCTACGGGGAGAGGGAGAATACATTAAAAAAGGCAACCTGCGTTGCCTTTTTGCTTTTATTACCCGCCTAAATACGCGCTCCGCACCGCTTCGTTCGCCAGCAGCGCGTCACCGGTATCAGACAGCACCACGCGACCATTCTCCAGCACGTAGCCACGGTCAGCGAGCTTCAGCGCCTGGTTGGCGTTCTGCTCGACGAGGAAAATCGTCATCCCCTCTTTACGCAGCTGCTCAATGGTGTCGAAGATCTGCTGGATGATGATCGGCGCCAGGCCGAGCGAAGGTTCATCCAACAGTAACAGACGCGGCTGGCTCATCAGTGCACGGCCAATTGCCAGCATCTGCTGTTCGCCGCCGGACATGGTGCCCGCACGTTGAATACGGCGCTCCCACAGGCGCGGGAAGAGCTCATACACCCACTTGATACGGGTCTGGAACTGATCGCGGTCGGCAAAAAAGCCGCCCATCGCCAGGTTCTCTTCCACCGTCATGCGCGAGAACACGCGGCGCCCTTCCGGAACAATCGCCACCGCTTCACGCATGATTTTGGCGGTCTGCCAGTCGGTTATGTCTTTGCCGTCAAACACAATCTGCCCGCTGGTGGCGCGCGGGTCGCCGCACAGCGTGCCGAGCAGCGTGGTTTTACCCGCGCCGTTGGCCCCAATCAGGGTGACGATCTCACCCTGATTGATATGCAGGCTGACGTCGTGCAGCGCCTGGATCTTGCCGTAGTGCGCATTCACCCTGTCGAACGTTAACATCGCTTTTTCCATCTTATGCCTCACCAAGGTATGCGCGGATCACGTCCGGATTGTTGCGGATCTCTTCCGGCGTCCCGTTTGCCAGCGGCGTGCCCTGGTTTACCACGTAGATACGGTCAGAAATGCCCATCACCAGCTTCATATCATGCTCAATCAGCAGGATGGTGGTGTCGTGATGGTCGCGCAGTTCGGCAATCAGCTCGTCCAGTTCTTTGGTCTCCTTCGGGTTGAGACCCGCAGCCGGTTCGTCGAGCATCAGGATTTCTGGCTGGGTGACCATGCAGCGCACAATCTCCAGACGGCGCTGGTCGCCGTAGGCCAGATTGCTTGCCTGACGGTTAGCGTGCTGCAGCAGGCCAATGCGGTCGAGCCAGGTGGCTGCGCGGTCAAGCGCTTCATCCTGGGCACGGCGGAAGGCAGGCGTTTTCAGCAGGCCGGAGAACAGACCGGTTTTGAGCTGCTGATGTTGCGCCACCAGCAGGTTCTCAATCACCGTCATCTCACGGAAAAGGCGCACGTGCTGGAAGGTACGCACTACGCCCATGCGGGCAATCTGTTGCCCTGGCAACCCTTCGAGGTGCTGGTCGCGCAGCATAATCGTACCGCCCGTCGGCTTGTAGAAGCCGGTCAGGCAGTTAAAGACCGTGGTTTTCCCCGCGCCGTTCGGGCCAATCAGGGAGACAATCTCTTTCTTGTGCAGATCCAGATTCACGTTGTTGACCGCCAGCAGGCCGCCAAAACGCATCATCAGGCCGTTCACGGATAATAATGGCTGGTTCATGCCTGCTCTCCTTTCGCCTGCGCGCGTTTCAGCTTCAGCTGTGGGCGCGTCATCGGCAGCAAGCCTTGTGGACGCCAGATCATCATCAGCACCATCAAACCACCGAGCATCAGCATGCTGTATTCGTTAAAGTCACGCATCAGCTCGCGAGAAACCACCAGCAGAACTGCGGCGAGGATAACGGCGAACTGCGAGCCCATCCCACCGAGGACCACAATCGCCAGCACGAAGGCGGATTCGGCAAAGGTGAAGGACTCCGGGCTGACGAAGCCCTGACGCGCCGCAAACAGCGTGCCCGCAAAACCGGCAAACGCGGCGCTGATGGTGAACGCGGTCAGCTTGATGCGGGTCGGGTTCAGGCCCAGCGAGCGGCAGGCGATTTCATCTTCACGCAGCGCTTCCCACGCGCGGCCCAGCGGCATGCGCAGCAGACGGTTAATCACAAACAGGGTAATGACCACCAGCAGCAGTGCCACCAGATAGAGCCAAATCACGCGGTCGGACGGGTCGTATTTCACGCCAAAGAAGTTGCTGAAAGTATCCCAGCCGCCTTCACGGGCAGAACGGCTAAACTCCAGGCCGAAGAAGGTCGGTTTCGGGATCTGGCTGATCCCGTTCGGGCCGCCGGTCACTTCGGTGTTGTTGAGCAGCAGGATACGGACGATTTCGCCGAAGCCTAAGGTCACAATCGCCAGGTAGTCACCGCGCAGACGCAGCACCGGGAAGCCGAGCAGGAAGCCTGCCGCAGCGGAGACCAGCCCTGCCAGCGGCAGACACGTCCAGAAGCCGAGGCCGTAATAGTGGTTCAACAGCGCGAAGGTATAGGCACCGATGGCGTAGAAGCCGCCGTAGCCCAGCACCAGTAAGCCCGACAGGCCCACCACAACGTTGAGGCCCAGACCCAGAATCACGTAGATCATGGTCAGCGTAGCGATATCCACCGTGCCGCGTGACACCATAAACGGCCACGCTACGGCCGCGACCAGCAGCGCCACGAGGAGCAGCTTCTGCTTCACGGTCGAGCCGTCGATAGCCGGCAGCACGAATTTCGGCCCAGAGACGTTTTTCAGCGTCTTCTGGAACACCGGACGCAGCAGCTGGAACAGAAACACCACCGCAGTACCGATAAACACCCACTGCCAGCGGATGTCGGAGGCAGTCCCGACCACCAGCTTAGTGCCATCCAGCTCTAGCTGAACGCCCATAAAGACGCCCGCCAGCACGAAGAACATGGCGGCAGAGAGCAACGCCATTGCAAAATGCATCGGTTTCATACTTTCTCTACCTCCGGACGACCCAGAATACCGGTAGGCATCACCAGCAGAACCAGAATCAGCAGGGCAAACGACACCACATCTTTATATTCGGTGCTCAGGTACGCCGAGGAGAGTGCTTCCGCCACGCCGAGGATCAGGCCGCCGATCATCGCACCCGGAATGCTGCCGATACCGCCCAGTACCGCTGCGGTGAAGGCTTTCATCCCGGCCATAAAGCCGATGTACGGGTTAATCACGCCGTAGAACTGGCCGAGCAGTACGCCAGCGACGGCCGCCATTGCCGCGCCGATCACGAAGGTCAGCGCAATCACGCGGTCGGTGTTAATGCCGAGCAGGCTCGCCATTTTCAGATCCTCCGCGCAGGCGCGGCAGGCGCGTCCCATGCGGGAGTAGCGGATGAAAATGGTCAGGGCCAGCATCGCCAGGAAGGTCACTACCCAGATAACCAGCTGCATGGTCGTGATAGACGCAGAGAAGTTTTCGCTGGCTCCCACAATCCACTGGCCGTTAAACAGGCTTGGCAGCGCCACGTCACGCGAACCTTCGGTCAGGCTGACATAGTTTTGCAGGAAGATAGACATACCGATGGCAGAGATCAGCGCAATCAGGCGCTTGGAGCTGCGCACGGGCCGATAGGCCACGCGCTCAATGCTCCAGCCGTAGGCGCTGGCGATCACGATTGCGCCGACAAATCCGGCAGCAACCAGCAGCCAGCTGCTGTCGATGCCCATCATCATGAGTGCGGCGATGATCATAAAGGAGACGTAGCTACCGATCATGTACACCTCGCCGTGGGCGAAGTTGATCATGCCGATAATGCCGTAAACCATCGTATAGCCGATGGCGATCAGCGCGTAGGTGCTTCCCAGCGTGACGCCGTTAAACATCTGCTGCAGGAAATAGAGAAACTGCTCGGACATATGCAAACCTTTTTATACCCGCCCGGTGGCCCGGGCGGTGGGATAATTATTTGGCGACCGAGGACGAGCCGTCGGCGTGCCACTTAAAGACACCAAATTCAAATCCCTTCAGATCGCCTTTCTCATCCCAGTTCAGCGGCCCAATCACGGTGTTCGCCCCGTGTGCTTTTAAATCTTTCACCAGATCCAGCGGCTCTTTGCTGCCGGTACGTTCCAGTGCTGTCGCCAGAGACTGCACGGCGGCATAGGTGATCCACACGTACGGGCCACTTGGATCTTTCTTCTGCGCTTTGAGCGCCTCTACGATAGCCTTGTTCGCCGGATCCTGGTCATAGCGTTTTGGCATCGTCACCAGCATGCCTTCGGCTGCATCACCCGCGATATTAGATAAAGAAGCGTTGCCCACACCTTCTGGCCCCATAAACTGGGTTTTCAGGCCGGTCGCGCACGCCTGACGCAGCATCTGCCCCATTTCCGGGTAGTAGCCACCGTAGTAGACAAAATCGATATTCTCTTTCTGCAGGCGGGCAATCAGCGCGGAGAAGTCTTTCTCACCGGCGGTAATGCCGTCAAAGAAGACGATGTTCGCCCCGCCTTTTTTCAGGCCGTCCTGCACGGAACGCGCCAGACCTTCACCGTATTGCTGTTTATCGTGAATGATAGCGATACGCTGCGGTTTAACGTTCTCGAGGATAAATTTGGCAGCCGTTGGCCCCTGTGAAGAGTCCAGGCCGGCGGTACGCATGATGTGCTGATAGCCGCGCTGGGTCAGCTCCGGGTTGGTTGCGCCAGGGGTGATCATCAGAATGCCTTCGTCTTCGTAGATATCAGACGCAGGCTGGGTGGACGATGAGCACAGATGACCAATCACATACTGGATGCCATCGTTAACAATTTTGTTGGCGACCGCAACGGCCTGTTTTGGATCGCAGGCGTCGTCGTACTCCACGCCCACCAGCTTGTCGCCCTTAATGCCGCCTTTGGCGTTGATGTCTTTGATTGCCTGGCGCGCACCGTTGAATTCCATATCACCCCACTGGGCAACAGGTCCGGACATCGCACCCACTACGGCAACTTTAATATCTTCCGCCATAGCTGCCTGCGAAATCGCCAGTGCAACCATTCCCGCGATTAATGCTTTCGCGTTCCTTTTCATCTCTGAATCCCCATTCGTGACGTGATGTTTATATTTTGTTTTATTATGGTTAAAAAGCATTCTGTACTTTTAATGAACAACGCTATTTTTACCAGTGCCTTTAATGGTTTAGCGCAGTTTTTTGTCAAAAACCAGACTAATATCTCTATTTTTCAGGCGATTAAGCAAAGATAATATTCTGAAATCAGGCAGAGATAAACAAATAAAAGTGCAGTTTGCAGCATAAAATAACGGTACAAAGCGCCGAATAAATCACTACCTTTTAGGTTAAAATTCTGCTTATTTTTCGATCCATGTGTTTTCGAACTACACAATGCGACGGCAAAAAACTAATCACCTGCTAAATGGGAATAAAAAGAGAAAGCGTCTGAGTAAATAAATTGAGTACACTGCCCGTACTCTTTTTGATTTGGACAAGCAGCTAATGAAACTGACTATCGTTCGTCTGGTGACCTTTAGCGACCAGGATCACATCGACCTGGGCAAGATCTGGCCGGAATATTCGCCTTCGTCGCTTATCGTCGACGAGAACCACCGCATTTACGCCGCTCGCTTTAACGAGCGCCTGTTGGCAGCCGTACGCGTCACGCTGAGCGGTACGGAAGGTGCGCTGGACTCGCTGCGCGTGCGTGAGGTAACCCGCCGCCGCGGCGTGGGGCAATATTTGATTGAAGAAGCGATCCGCGATAATTCGAGCGTAAGCGCATGGTGGATGGCCGACGTGGGCGTGGAAGATCGCGGCGTGATGGCGGCGTTTATGCAGGCATTAGGGTTTAGGGCGCAGGGTAACGGGTGGGAGAAGCATTAGATCTTGCGGCCTGATGTGTGCAGCCTGATGCCCTCACCCCAGCCCTCTCCCACAGGGAGAGGGGGCAAACACTAAAATGGCAACCGTAAGGTTGCCATTTGCTTTTATTTGGCGTCAGTTGCCGTGCCGTTCGCATGCCAGTCAAACACGCCGAACTCAAAGCCTTTCAGGTCGCCTTTTGCATCCCAGGAGAGCGGGCCCATAACGGTATCGACCGAGTTCGCCTTCAGCCAGGTCGCAATTTCAGCCGGATCGGCTGACTGGTTCAGACCCGCCTGCAATGCCTGCAGCGCAGCATAGGTGGTCCACACGAACGCGCCGCTTGGATCCTGTTTCTTCGCCTTGATAGCATCTACGATAGGTTTGTTCGCGGGCACCTGGTCGTAGTTCTTCGGTTTGGTCACCAGCAGGCCTTCAGCAGATTCACCCGCGATGTTAGACAGGGAAACGTTCGCCACACCTTCTGGACCCATGAACTGGGTTTTCAGACCCGCAGCACGTGCCTGGCGCAGGATCTGGCCCATTTCCGGGTGGTAGCCGCCGTAGTAAACGAAATCGATATTTTCTTTCTTCAGACGCGCAACCAGAGTAGAGAAGTCTTTCTCACCCGCGGTGATGCCGTCAAAGAAGACCACGTTAGCGTTAGCCTTCTTCAGGTTGTCCTGCACCGCGCGTGCCAGACCTTCGCCGTACTGCTGTTTGTCGTGAACAATCGCAATGCGTTTTGGCTTCACTTTATCGACGATGTATTTGGCCGCCGTTGGGCCCTGGTCAGAGTCCAGACCGGTGGTGCGCAGGATCAGCTTATAGCCGCGCGCAGTCAGTTCCGGCGCTGTCGCAGCAGGGGTAATCATCAGAATACCTTCGTCTTCATAGATATCGGACGCTGGCTGTGTGGAAGAGGAGCACAGGTGACCAATAACGTATTTGATGCCGTCGTTCACCACTTTGTTCGCCACCGCAACCGCTTGTTTCGGGTCGCAGGCATCATCATATTTTACGATCTGCAGTTTTTCGCCCTTGATACCGCCCTTGGCATTAATGTCTGCAACCGCCTGCTCTGCACCCGTAAATTCCTGGTCACCGTACTGCGCTACCGGACCAGACATGGCACCGACAACAGCAACTTTGATATCGGCCTGAGCCATGGAGCTGAATGCCAACGCCATACATCCTGCCAGTAACGCTTTACCCTTCATGTTCATCCTGAGAATCCCCATTGTTATGGTTATAACGATTGTTGTGATGTTGTTGTGTAGCGCTTTATTTCAGTTATAGGTGTGCTGCTCGCGCTTTTTCAGCATACTCTGCTAAAACATACCCCATTTTTATGATTTTGGAATAGCTAATTTGAAATGAAAATATGATAAGCCCGGCAGTCAGTTACGCCGGGCTTTTGGCTTTATCGTGTCAGCGAGGCGTAAATAATATCCAGCGCTTTGCGGAACTGTACTTCGGGGATGGTGAGCGGATACAGGAAGCGAATCACGTTGCCATACACGCCGCAGCTGAGCAGCAGCAGCCCTTCCTGCAACGCCCGTTCCTGAACCTGGCGAGTGAACTCTGGCGAAGGCTGCCCGGTTTGCGGATCGTTGAATTCAACCGCTACCATCGAACCTTGCGCACGAATATCCGCGATAGACGGACACTCCGCTTTCGCTTTACTCAGCACTTCTACCAGATGATGGCCGAGATGCGCTGCCCGCGTGCAGAGATTTTCTTCGTCAATCACGTCCAACACCGCATGCGCTGCCGCAATTGCCAGCGGGTTACCCGCATAGGTGCCGCCCAGTCCGCCTGGTGCAGGTGCATCCATCACCTCAGCGCGACCGGAGACCGCAGAGAGTGGCATCCCGCCCGCCAGGCTTTTCGCCATGGTGATCACATCCGGCTTCACGCAGTGGTGTTCCATTGAGAACATCTTGCCGGTACGCGCGAAGCCGGTTTGCACCTCATCAGCAATCAGCAAAATACCGTGGGTATCGCAAAGGGCACGCAGGGCCTGCATAAAATCGGCAGGCGCGACGTTGAAACCTCCCTCCCCCTGAACCGGTTCCAGGATAATGGCCGCAACCTGATCCGGGGCGATGTCGGCTTTGAAAATACGCTCCAGGCTTTTCAGGGCATCCGCACTGCTGACGCCGTGCAGTTCGTTGGGGAATTGCGCGTGATAAACCGAACCCGGGAACGGGCCAAAGCCCAGCTTGTACGGAGCCACTTTGCCGGTCAGCGCCATGGTCATAAAGGTGCGGCCATGGAAGCCGCCGCCGAAGGTGATAAGGCCTGGACGTTTGGTATAAGCACGGGCAATTTTTACCGCATTTTCGACGGCTTCTGCGCCCGTCGAAAAGAAAGCCGTCTTGGCCGGGCCATCAACCGGCACCCGTTCGTTAATACGCTCGGCAAGCGCCACGTACCCTTCGTACGGCACAATCTGGTAAGCAGTATGGGTAAAGGCGTGGAGTTGTTTTTCGATAGCGGAAATGACTTTTGGATGGCGATGCCCGGTATTCAGCACCGCGATACCGGCGGCGAAGTCGATATACTCGTTGCCTTCAACATCCCACACCGTGGCGTTTTCGGCTTTATCGGCATAAAAGTTACACATCACCCCGATGCCGCGCGGCGTCGCCTGCAATCGCCGGTTATTCAGTTCGTTGTTTTTCACCCTGACCCCCTAAGAATGTCGCCTGCTTAGCGCATCTGTAAGTGTTTGCCAGGGGGGAGGAATTCGCCAGAGCCGGCGATAAAAAAACAAAACCCCCGGACTCTCATCCAGGGGTTATCGGGGGACTTCGCGAAAATTACGCTTCGATAGCGGCGCGAAGTTTTTTCATGGCGTTCTTTTCAAGCTGACGCACACGTTCAGCGGACACGCCGTAGCGGTCGGCCAGTTCCTGCAGCGTGGACTTGTTGTCTTCGTCCAGCCAGCGAGCACGGATGATATCCTGGCTACGCTCGTCGAGGCCTTCCATCGCATAGGTCAGCTTGTTGGCGGCCTGATCTTCCCAGTTGTCCTCTTCAATGCCGTCAGCAAAGTTAGAGGTCTTATCCTGCAGATACAGAACCGGGGCCATCGGCTGGCTGTCGGATGCGTCGTCGTCAGAAGACATATCAAACGTCATGTCCTGCGCGGCCATACGGGATTCCATCTCACGCACATCTTTGCTGGATACGCCCAGCTCGCGCGCCACCATTTCAACTTCATCCTGATTGAACCAGCCCAGACGCTGCTTGGTTTTACGCAGGTTGAAGAACAGTTTGCGTTGCGCTTTTGTCGTGGCGACTTTCACGATACGCCAGTTACGCAGAACGTACTCGTGAATTTCTGCTTTGATCCAGTGCACGGCAAAGGAGACCAGTCGCACACCCACTTCTGGGTTAAAGCGACGTACAGCCTTCATCAGACCGATGTTACCTTCCTGAATCAAGTCCGCCTGCGGCAGGCCGTAGCCCGAGTAATTACGAGCAACGTGAACAACAAAGCGCAGGTGAGACAGGATCAGCGTCTTAGCTGCTTCCAGATCGCCCTGGTAATGCAGCTTTTCAGCAAGCTCCTTTTCTTCCTCGGCCGTTAACATCGGCCAGGTGTTCGCAGCCCGGATATAAGATTCCAGGTTACCAACAGGGGCTAAAGCTAAAGTTTGCATTTCTTTGGTCATTCATTCCTCTCAATTTGATCTCTTCTGGTCCAGGTTATCCCCATCAGGCAACAACCATGCCAAAGCGTTTGAGCAACGAGAATAGCATTCACTCTTTTATCAGACAGTGATTTTATCCACAAGTTCCAGGTGCAACGGTGAATAAATTACGCACAAAATGTGACATGAAGATGATACAGGGGAAGAGACAACAGGGACGCTTTCCCTGCAGAGCGAACATATCGGTGCAGGGAAAGATTATATCACGCTTTTCTTAGTCGGGAGTAAAGTGGCGTAAATGTTGAACCGTCGCCAGCCATGCCGCCACCCAGCCAATCATTGAGCAGACCAGCAGCAGCAACAGACACTCATCAAAGCCTAAGCCACTGATATCAAACTTAGTTCCAAAAACCTGCGCCACGTCCGTCACGGCAGATGAAAGCCGTAGCACCAAAATTTCTGACAATATCAGTGAAAGAAATGCGCCGGAAAAACCGAGCAATGCACCGCCATAAAGGAACGGGCGCAGGATGAAGCCATCCGTTGCACCAATCAGCTTTTGCACGTTGATGGTGTCGCGACGGGCGAAGATGCTCAGACGCACGCTGTTACCGATGACGAGGAACACCGCCGCTACCATCAGCACGCCAATCATCGCCGCCACACGTCCCACCAGCCCGGTCAGAGCAGAGAGACGCGCAAACCAGCTATCGTCCATGCGCACTTCATCAATGCCTTTAATGCCAGAGATGCGGTCACGCAGGGTGTTAAGCGAATCCGTCCCCTGGAAATCAAGCTTAGGGATCACCACCGCCACGGCCGGCAGCGGGTTCTCTTCGAGCATATCCAGCGCACCGCCAAAACCTGACCAGTTGCGGAACTCGCCCAGGGCCTCATCACGCGAGAGGTAGTTCACCTTCTCTACGCCCTGCTCGGCCTGGATCTGCCCGACGACCTGCGCAGCGGCGTTATCATCAAGGGCTTTATCCAGATAAACGGTGATCTGCGGTGACGGATAATACTGGGACGCCGCCTGGTTAACGTTCTTATAGACCATATAGCAGACGCTGGGCAGCGTCAGGGAGATGGCGATAACCATCACCGTCAGGAACGTGGCCAGCGGCTTGCTTTTCAGATCCTGCAACGCGCCGTGGAACGCGTAGCGTACCTGCTCGTTGAAGACGTTCGTTTTGCGGGAGTTCGGCTTCGGCGCGGCTTTTGCACGCTTTGGCGCATTACGATTGCCGTCACCGCCACCCTGGGGCTTACGGAAACGGTCAAACCGGTTCCCGAACTGCCGAATCTGGTTTATTGCATCACGCTTGTTCACCGTGGCCTCCGTGCAAATGCCCGTCGCTTAAGGTCAGCATGCGATACGAACGACGGGAAATCAGCCCGATGTCGTGCGTCGCCATGAGTACAGTGACCCCAACGCGGTTGAATTCCTCAAACAGGCGCAAAATCCCTTCGGACAGCGCATCGTCCAGGTTACCGGTCGGTTCATCCGCCAGCAGTACGGCCGGCTTGTTCACCACCGCACGGGCAATACCCACGCGCTGCTGTTCACCGCCGGAAAGCTGGATAGGGAAGTTCTTCGCTTTGTCCAGCAGCCCCACTTTATCCAGCGCCGCAGAAACGCGGCGGCGGATATCATCATAGCTGGCGCCGGCAATGATCAGCGGGATAGCCACATTATCAAATACCGTGCGATCCATCAGCAGGTGGTGATCCTGGAAAATCATGCCGATCTGACGACGCAGAAACGGCACTTCACGGTTTTTCAGGCGGCTGATGTCATGGCCGCTGAAAAAGATTTTCCCGGCGCTTGGCCGTTCGATCCCACAGATAAGCTTGAGCAGAGTACTTTTCCCCGCGCCGGAATGGCCGGTCAGGAATGCCATCTCGCCTGGCTGGAGGTGGAATGTGACCCCCTGCAGCGCTTGTCTCCCACCGAGATAGGCCTTGCTGACGTGTTCAAAGCGAATCATTGTTAGTCCTCTCGGGCAAATAATGCCTCAATAAAGTCGTCCGCCTTAAATGGACGTAAATCCTCAATACGCTCGCCCACACCGATGTAACGGATAGGAATGCCGAACTGATCGGCCACGGAGAAGATCACCCCGCCTTTCGCCGTACCGTCCAGCTTGGTCAGCGCGATCCCTGTCAGTCCTACCGCTTCATGGAACAGTTTCGCCTGACTAATGGCGTTCTGCCCGGTGCTGGCATCAATTGTCAGCATAATTTCATGCGGCGCTTCTACGTCCAGCTTCTTCATGACGCGAACGATTTTCTTCAGTTCTTCCATCAGGTGCGATTTGTTCTGCAAACGCCCTGCGGTATCGGCAATCAGCACATCCACATTTCGTGACTTCGCGGCCTGGATAGCGTCGAAGATCACGGACGCGGAGTCCGCGCCGGTATGCTGGGCGATCACCGGAATGTTGTTGCGCTGACCCCAAACCTGCAGCTGTTCAACCGCTGCCGCACGGAAGGTATCTCCCGCCGCCAGCATCACCGATTTGCCCTGCTGCTCGAACTGACGCGCCAGCTTACCGATGGTGGTCGTTTTACCCACGCCGTTCACGCCAACCATCAGAATAACAAATGGCGTTTTGCCTTCAATATTAAGCGGTTCGTCAACTTTTGCGAGAATTTCGCCCATCTCGTCTTTCAGCAGACCGTACAGCGCTTCGGCATCGCGCAGCTGTTTGCGGCTTGCCCCTTCGGTCAGATTGGCGATGATCTTACGGGTGGTTTCCACCCCCACATCGGCGATCAGCAGTTGCTCTTCCAGCTCTTCAAACAGATCGTCGTCGATCTTTTTGCCGCGGAACAGACTGATAAATCCGGAACCTAAGTTTTCTTTGGTTTTAAGCAGGCTACGCTTCAGGCGGGCGAAGAAACCTTCTTTGGTCGGTTTTTCCTGCTCCTGGACGATCTCGTCTTCAGGCTGCTCGTCCACCGGAACGACCACAACCGCGTCTTCAGCGGCTTCGGCCGCCAGCGCCTGGGCTTCCAGCTCGTCGTCGGTCAGCTCGGGTTCAATTTCAGCGTCTTCTTCCACCGCCTCAACAATTTCAACGGTTTCCGCTTCGGCCTGCCACTCTTCAGCTGAGATTTCTTCCGCTTTTACCTCTTCCGGCAGCGGCAGCTCTTCGTGTTCAATCACCGCCTGAGGCGTTTCGATAACCTCTGCAACGGCCGTAACCTCTTCAATCACAACCGGTTCTGGCTTCTCACTCTCCTGAACCTGTTCAGTGACGTCAACCACCTCTTCAGCAAAGGCTTCTGTCTCTTCTTTGCTGTGTGCATGCTCTTCCGCTTCGACAACCGCGGCGGTTTCTACAGGCGTTTCAGGCTGCGACTGCTCCTCAACGGCTTGTTGTTCTCCGGTTTTCTGTTCTGTTTCTTGCTCTTTTTCACCGAAGCCCAGCCAGGAAAAGAAGCCACGTTTTTTTTGTTTTGCCATCTGCGACTACACTCCTCGCGGCGCTATATACATGGAAGCTAAAAAAATGATGAAATAGTCTAACACTTTACTTAATTGACATCACCGCCCGCAATCGCAGGCCAATTGTTAACAGAGCTTTCCAGAGATGAAGAAACCCAACCGCGCCCCAGCCGGTCAAATACGCATTATCGGTGGCCAGTGGCGAGGCCGGAAATTACCGGTGCCGGATAGCCCCGGTTTACGCCCCACCACCGACCGCGTTCGCGAAACGCTGTTTAACTGGCTGGCCCCGTCAATGGTCGATGCCCACTGCCTGGACTGCTTCGCCGGAAGCGGTGCGCTCGGGCTGGAAGCGCTATCGCGCTATGCCGCCAGCGCTACCCTGCTGGAGATGGAGCGCGGCGTCGCACAGACGTTACAGCAAAATCTGGCTACGCTGAAAGCAGGCAACGCCAAAGTGGTGAACGCCAATACGCTCAGCTTCCTCGCACAAGCGGGCACGCCGTTTAACGTGGTGTTTGTCGACCCGCCATTCCGTAAAGGGCTGCTGGAAGAGACGTTATCCCTGCTGGAGAAAAATGGTTGGCTGGCAGATGACGCGCTGATTTACGTTGAAAGCGAAGTGGAAAATGGGTTACCGCCCGTGCCCGCTCACTGGGATTTGCACCGCGAGAAGGTCGCGGGTCAGGTCGCTTATCGTCTTTATCATCGACAGGCACAAGGAGGCTCCGATGCCAGTGTTGATTAATCTTGGACGTTTACTGATGTTGGGCGTGTGGGCGTTCCTGATCCTGAATCTGGTGCACCCGTTCCCACGTCCAATGAACATCTTTGTGAACGTGGCGTTTATTTTTACCACGTTTATGCACGCGCTTCAGATGGTGATGCTGAAAAATGGTCTGCCAAAAGACGGCCCACAGATGACCGGCTGGCAGCAGCTGCGCGTCTTCATTTTCGGCGTGTTTGAACTGTTGGTGTGGATGAAGAAGTTTAAGGCGCAGATGAAGAAGTAAGCGGCCTGAAGCCCTCTCCCACCGGGAGAGGGAACCGATCGCCCATTATTCCGGCGTAAATCCTTCGAACCGCGATCCCCTGTAAATCAGGGTTCCTCTTTCTCCCACCGTCAGCTGATGATACTGCAGGGCTTCAAGGCGGAAGGTCACTTCCAGCCCGCCCGTTTCCGGCTTAAAGCTCGCTTCATAGCGTACGCTGGCACCTGCAGGCGTCACCTGCTGCTGACGTGAGCGTCGGTCGTTAAGCGCTTTTTCGCGCTTATTGCTTACCACCACGCGCTTTTGCATCAGCGGGGCGGCATCGTTGTCTGCCCTCTCGCGGCGCTGCTGCACAAAACGAAACGAGGCGGCAATGACGATAATCGCCACCACGATAATGAAAAACAGCGGCATCTTGCTCATTCAACCATCCCAACAAATTATGCGGAATTCAGAATACCTTGCCTTCACCGGCATTGCCAAACGCCTGTTCGCCTCACTACACTGAATCAGAAACTGATTATTCAGCCTCAACAGATACAGGGAGTTAATATGCTTTGGTCATTTATCGCCGTCTGTTTTTCCGCATGGCTTTATGTCGATGCGTCATACCGCGGCCCGGCCTGGCGGCGCTGGTTGTTTAAACCCGTCACGCTGTTGCTGCTTCTGCTGCTTGCCTGGCAAGCGCCAATGTTCAACGCCGTCAGCTATCTGGTGCTCGCCGGGCTGTGCGCGTCCCTGATTGGCGATGCCTTAACCCTGCTACCGCGACAACGCTTGCTGTACGCCGTAGGGGCATTCTTCCTGTCGCATCTGCTCTACACCATTTACTTTGCCAGCCAGATGACGCTGTCCTTCTTCTGGCCGCTGCCACTGATTCTGCTGGTGATTGGCGCGCTGCTGGTTGCGGTGATTTGGACACGCCTGGAAGAGATGCGTTGGCCGATCTGCACGTTTATCGGCATGACGCTGGTGATGGTGTGGCTGGCCGGTGAGCTGTGGTTCTTCCGTCCGACGTCACCGGCAATGTCCGCGTTCTTCGGTGCGGTGCTGTTGCTGATCGGTAATGTCGTCTGGCTGGGGAGTCATTATCGCCGCCGCTTCCGCGCGGATAACGCGATTGCCGCCGCCTGCTATTTTGCCGGGCATTTCCTGATTGTGCGTTCACTGTACATCTAAATAACGCTTGACTCTGGAGTCGACTCCAGAGTGTATGCTGCGGTTAATGAGAAAATTATCATTACCGGAGACTGCCATGTCGACTCCAGAAACACCTAAAAAAGTTCCTCAATTCTCGGCACTTAAGCTCAGTCCTGTTCCGAAAAAGGACGACTGCTGCTGCGAAGGCGCGTGCGAAACGCAAACTCAACCGCTTCCTGAAAGCGGCAGCCGCTACAGCTGGGTCGTCAACGGTATGGACTGCGCGGCCTGCGCCCGTAAAGTTGAAAATGCGGTCAAACAGGTGCCGGGCGTGAATCACGTCCAGGTGCTGTTTGCCACTGAAAAGCTGCTGGTGAGCGCCGATAGCGATGTCAGTAAACAGGTTGAAACCGCCGTCAGCAAGGCGGGGTACTCCCTGCGAAGCGAAACCGCCCCAGCAGAAAAAATCTCCCCCCTGAAAGAAAACCTGCCGCTTATCACCCTTATCATCATGATGGCGCTGAGCTGGGGTCTGGAGCAGATTAACCATCCCTTCGGCAACCTGGCCTTTATCGCCACCACGCTGGTTGGCCTTTTCCCGATTGCCCGTCAGGCGCTGCGCCTGATGAAAAGCGGCAGCTGGTTTGCCATCGAAACGCTGATGAGCGTGGCGGCAATTGGCGCATTGTTCATTGGCGCAACGGCCGAAGCGGCGATGGTGCTGCTGCTGTTTTTAATCGGCGAACGCCTTGAGGGCTGGGCCGCGAGCCGTGCGCGTAAAGGCGTCAGCGCGCTCATGGCGCTGAAGCCGGAAACGGCAACGCGGGTGGTGAACGCCACGCGTGAAACGGTGGCGATAAGCGCCTTGCGCCCGGGCGACGTGATTGAAGTTGCCGCAGGCGGGCGTCTTCCCGCCGATGGCAGGCTGGCGACCGCCACGGCGAGCTTCGACGAAAGCGCGCTGACCGGTGAATCGATCCCGGTTGAACGCTCGGCAGGTGAAAAAGTGCCCGCAGGAGCCACCAGCGTTGACCGTCTGGTGCAGCTCACGGTCCTTTCAGAACCGGGCGACAGCGCCATTGACCGTATCCTTAAGCTGATTGAAGAGGCCGAAGAGCGCCGCGCGCCGGTCGAACGTTTTATTGACCGCTTCAGCCGGATTTATACCCCAGCGATTATGTTGATTGCGCTGCTGGTCACCATCATCCCTCCCCTGTTCTTTGCTGCACCCTGGGAAGGCTGGATTTACAAAGGGTTAACTCTGCTGCTGATTGGCTGCCCGTGCGCGCTGGTGATCTCCACGCCAGCGGCCATTACCTCCGGTCTGGCGGCGGCGGCACGGCGCGGGGCGCTGATTAAAGGCGGCGCCGCGCTTGAGCAGCTAAGCCAAATCCAGCACGTTGCCTTCGATAAAACCGGCACGCTGACCGTGGGTAAACCGCAGGTCACCGGGGTTTACCCGCAGGACGTGAGTGAAAATGAGTTGCTGATGCTTGCCGCCGCCGTTGAGCAAGGTTCAACCCACCCGCTGGCTCAGGCGATAGTGCGTCAAGCCCAGACGCGTGGGTTAACCATTCCGGTCGCAACCGCGCAGCGGGCGCTGCTCGGGTCAGGCATTGAAGCCGACGTTGAGGGTAAAAAAATCCTGATCGTCGCGGCGGGTAAATTCCCGGCAGAGGGGTTGAGCCAGCGAATCCAGACCCTTGAACAAGCCGGGCAAACGGTCGTCATCGTTGCGCAGGATGGCGTGGCGAAAGGGATGTTGTCGTTACGCGACACCCTGCGAGACGATGCAAAAGAGGCCATCACGGCACTGCATCAGTTGGGCGTACAGGGTGTGATCCTGACAGGCGATAACCCGCGCGCCGCGGCGGCAATTGCCGAAGAGCTGGGGCTGGAGTTTAAAGCTGGATTATTGCCTGCAGATAAAGTCAACGCCGTCACGGAGCTGAACGGTCATGCCCCGCTGGCAATGGTCGGCGACGGGATTAACGATGCGCCCGCGATGAAAGCCTCTACCATAGGTATCGCCATGGGCAGCGGTACCGACGTCGCGCTGGAAACCGCGGACGCGGCGCTTACTCACAACCGGCTGACCGGGCTGGCGCAGATGATTGGCCTGGCACGCGCCACGCGCGCCAATATTCGTCAGAACATCACCATTGCGCTAGGACTGAAAGGGATTTTCCTGGTCACTACGCTGCTCGGCATGACCGGTCTGTGGCTGGCAGTGCTGGCGGATACCGGGGCGACGGTACTGGTAACGGTGAATGCGCTGCGGCTGCTGCGCGCCCGTTAACCCAAGCCCGGCAAGGCGCCGCCGCCGGGCAAAATGGACTTACCCTTTACGAATCAAATACTGGTACGGCAGCGCATCTGTCTGCTGCGCGAGCAGCTCATGCTCCATAAAGGTACAAAAGCCAGGGATATCGCGGGTGGTGGCCGGATCGTCGGCGACGATCAGCAGTGTTTCACCGGTTTGCATCGTGCGCACGGTTTTGCGCACCATCATTACCGGCTCCGGGCAGCGGAGGCCCTGGGCATCAAGGGTGTGGTCTGGGCTGGAAAACAGGTCGGTCATGATCTTCTCGTTCACGTAAAAACGGCAGTAGTTTACCCCCCGCTGCCGTCAATGAAAACCAGGTTAACGATTGCGTGAAAATTAGCCATTGCAAAGCGTAATGAAAGCAGTATCATGCAGCCGATTTTATTGGGTTCCCTCACCCCAACATTCAAAAAGGTCACAATATGACGCAGTTTTCTCAATCGCAGCGCGTAAAAGCGTTGTTCTGGCTATCGCTTTTTCATCTGCTGGTGATCACCTCCAGCAACTACCTGGTACAGCTCCCGATCTCTATTTTTGGTTTTCATACCACCTGGGGCGCGTTCAGTTTCCCGTTTATTTTCCTCGCGACCGATTTGACCGTGCGTATCTTTGGCGCACCGCTGGCGCGCCGCATTATTTTTGCGGTGATGCTTCCGGCGCTGTTCATCTCCTACGTGATTTCGTCCCTGTTCTATATGGGAAGCTGGCAGGGCTTTGAAGCACTGACGCACTTCAACCTGTTTGTCGCTCGCATCGCGGCCGCCAGCTTTATGGCCTACGCGCTGGGGCAAATTCTGGACGTACATGTGTTCAACCGCCTGCGTAAGAATCATCGCTGGTGGATGGCGCCGACGGCCTCCACGCTGTTCGGTAACGTAAGCGATACGCTGGCGTTCTTCTTTATCGCGTTCTGGCGCAGCCCGGATGCCTTTATGGCTGCACACTGGATGGAAATCGCGCTGGTGGACTACTGCTTCAAGGTGCTCATCAGCATTGTGTTCTTCCTGCCGATGTACGGCGTATTGCTGAATATGCTGCTAAAAAGGCTGGCAGATAAATCTGAAATCACGGCATTGCAGGCTGGTTAAGGGTTCGCTTTATCAGTTGTGATAAGATGAGCAAATGAGCCGTTATGGCCGTTTATCGAAAGGAAGAAGTCAATGCGCAATCTGGTTAAATATGTCGGGATTGGCCTGCTGGTTGTGGGCCTTGCAGCCTGTGATAACAGCGACACGAAAACGCCTGCTCAGGGCGCGTCTGCAGAGAGCAACGCAACCGGGCAGCCGGTGAGCCTGCTGGACGGCAAACTCAGTTTCTCTCTGCCGGCAGATATGACTGACCAGAGCGGCAAGCTGGGAACCCAGGCGAACAATATGCACGTCTATTCCGATGCAACCGGTCAGAAAGCAGTGATTGTGATTGTGGGCGACGACACCAATGAAGATCTGGCCGTGCTGGCTAAGCGTCTGGAAGATCAGCAGCGTAGCCGCGACCCGCAGCTGCAGGTAGTCACCAACAAGTCCATCGAGCTGAAAGGTCACACTCTGCAACAGCTGGACAGCATCATCTCTGCGAAAGGCCAGACGGCATACTCGTCCGTGGTGCTGGGCAAGGTTGATAACAAACTGCTGACCCTGCAGATCACGCTCCCAGCCGAAGACCAGCAGAAAGCGCAGACAGCGGCTGAAAACATCATTAATACCATCGTGATTCAGTAATTTTTCACGGTGATGACGTGGCCTCCGTTGTGTGCTCCGGGGGCCATTTTTTTAACCGCCACGTCAGCATGAGCGCAATCGCCACCAGCCCCGCCGCTGCCAGATAGATAACCGGCACACCCGCCCAGGCCATGACCAGCCCCGCCAGCGGCCCGGTAATGCCCAGCGACATATCCATAAACACCGTGTACGTTGCCAGTGCAGAACCCTGATTTTGCTGCGGCACGGCTTTCACCGCCACCACACCCAACGCCGGGAAGACCAGCGAGAAACCCGCCCCCGCCAGGAACACGCCGATTTTCGCCATCCACGGCTCGCTGGCGATACCGGTGAGGAGCAGCCCCACTATCTCAACCGCAAAGCATATCATCGCCACGTTTATCCCCCCCAGACGATTGATACCATTCGGGAAGAGCAAGCGTGTTCCCACAAACGCGCAGCTAAACAAGGTGAGCGCAAATGCCGCGCCATCCCAGCCTTTCGCGTCGTAGAAAAGGGTAATAAACGTCGCGATCACCCCAAACCCCGCCGAGGCCAAAGCCAGCGCCATGCCATAAGGCCAGACGCGTCCCAGTACGGCACGAAACGGCAGCGGCTTGCCTTTGTTGGCCTTCACTTTCGGGCGCGGTAAGGCAAATAAAATCGCCAGCAGCGCGACGACCATAATGGTGATGGCCAGCCCGTATAATCCCCCATAGGCATAGCACACCACGCCAAGCGGTGCGCCAATCGCCATTGCGCCGTAGGTGACAATTCCGTTCCAGGAAATCACCCGACCAATATGCGGCGCACCCACGACGCCCACGCCCCACAGGGTGGAACCCGTTCCCGCCAGGCTTTGCCCAATCCCCAAAATTACGCGCCCCAGACAGAGCAATGTCAGGCTAAGCAGCGGCCAGTGGCTGGTCGAGGCGGCAAGAAAATAGCTTAGGCCGCTGAGGAAACAGCCGCACAGCCCTACGACGACAATGCTTTTTGGCCCAAACAGATCGGCATAGCGCCCTGAGTGCGGACGGCTCATCAGCGTGGCGAAATACTGCAGGCTAATCACCAGCCCCGCCCAGAACGCGCTAAAGCCCATTACATCGTGGACATAGCCCGGCAAGACCGCCAGCGGCAGACCAATCGTCAGGTAACTTGCAAAATTAAAGATAACAACGGAAACAATGCGCAGATTGAGGCGCAATCCACTCAACGCCGGTTCGGCGGATGGTTCGGGCATGGGGGTTCTACCTGGATTTTTACAACAGTGTTTCACTATTACCACGATGCGCGTTGAAAATCAGCAGCGACTTTCAGATTACCTCCCGAGGCGAAGCGTATCCCGCGCACTACACTTAACGAGCCCCCGGTAAAAGGAATCTTTATGACATCCAGTCAGCCTGATAAAGCAGGTCTTCATATTTTATTAAAACTCGCCTGCCTCGTGGTCATTCTCGCAGGTATTCATGCTGCCGCCGATATTATCGTCCAGCTTCTGCTGGCGTTATTTTTTGCCATTGTCCTCAACCCGCTGGTGACCTGGTTTTTACGCCGGGGCGTCAGCCGCCCGGTAGCCATTACCATCGTCGTGATCGTGATGCTGATCGTGCTTACCGCGCTGGTTGGGGTGCTTGCCGCTTCCGTGAATGAATTCTCCGCGATGCTGCCGAAGTACAACAAAGAGCTGACGCGTAAGGCGCTGCAAATCCAGGATAGCCTGCCCTTCCTGCATATGCATATGTCGCCCGAACGCATGCTGCAGCGGATGGACTCGGAAAGGCTGATGACATGGGCCACAACGCTAATGACCGGGTTGTCCGGCGCGATGGCCAGCGTCCTGCTGCTGGTGATGACCGTGGTCTTTATGCTGTTTGAAGTGCGCCATGTGCCGTATAAGCTGCGCTTTGCCCTGAATAACCCACAAATTCATATTGCCGGTCTTCATCGCGCGCTGAAGGGCGTTTCTCACTATCTGGCGTTGAAAACCTTATTGAGCCTCTGGACGGGGATTATCGTTTGGCTGGGGCTGACGCTGATGGGCGTTCAGTTCGCCCTGATGTGGGGCGTGCTGGCGTTTCTGCTGAACTATGTGCCCAACATCGGTGCCGTGATTTCTGCCGTTCCGCCAATGGTACAGGCGTTTTTATTTAACGGGGTGTACGAAAGCATGCTGGTGGGAGGGCTGTTCCTGGTCGTGCATATGGTGCTGGGGAATATCCTCGAGCCGCGAATGATGGGCCATCGACTCGGCATGTCGACGCTGGTGGTCTTTTTATCATTACTGGTCTGGGGATGGCTGCTGGGGCCGGTGGGAATGTTGTTGTCGGTACCGCTTACCAGCGTCTGTAAAATCTGGATGGAAACCACCAAAGGCGGCAGTAAGCTGGCGATACTCCTCGGACCAGGGCGGCCAAAAAGCCGATTGCCGGGGTAATTCCCACACCCGGTTAGCAATTATTAAGAGCATTGGATTATAGTAATGGTTTCGTCGCGCAACTGTGCGGCTCTCTCTGTTTTTGACTGAAGGCCCGACGTCATATGTACCAGGTTATTCTGGGAAAAATCTCCTCGCTGAGCACGGATAGCTGGGCGGAAGCCCTCGTTCGACAGGCTCCTGAAGGCGCACAGCGCGCCCGCTGGCTGGCCGATCGCGTGCTGCTTTCGCGTCTGTTCGCCCCCAAGCCGGTACCGGAGATTGTCTACAACGAGCAGGGAAAACCGCTCTTTGCCGGTGACTACCCGCTGTGGTTCAGCGTGAGCCACTGTGATGATGACATTGCGCTGATCGTCAGCGACGAAGGCGATGTGGGCTGTTCACTGGAGCATATTCGCCCCCAGGATAACTGGCGCACGCTTGCCAATGCCGTCTTTAGCAATGCCGAACATGATGAGCTTGAAAGTGAAATACCGGAGAGCCAGCTTGCCGCATTCTGGCGCATCTGGACGCGAAAAGACGCCATCATTAAACAGCGTGGAGCATATTCCTGGCAAATGGTCAGCATTGACAGTGCCGCCAGTACGCTCCATGCGGTGAGCCAGTGCAGGGTTGGCACGCTAAGCCTTGCGGTGTGCACCCCAACCCCCTTCGAGCTTACGACGGCGCTGATCCACTCCGCTGACGACGCGTTGGCCGGAAAATAGTCAGCACGCCAAGAATAATAAACCCGACCCCCGCCAGCCCGTGCCAGGAGAAACGTTCTCCCCAGCCGGGCAGAACGATCGCGGCGCCCCACACCAGGATGTAGCTGAGGCTCAGCAAGGCATAGGCTTTACTGAGCGCCATACGATGAAGCGCCAAATACCAGCAGCCCATCGAGGCCACATACCCCATCAGCCCCAGCATCAGCGCGCCAGTACCTGATGAGAAGTGCCAGAGAGAAGAAATAAACGCGAAAATATCGCTGACGGGCGGCAGCATCAGCATGGCATGTCGCAATAAAAGCTGCGCCGCGCTGACGAGCACCACGCTGCATAACGCCCAGAATACCCCTTTCACAGGCTGCCTCCCAGCAACACGATCCCGATAATGATAAACCCAACCCCCAGCCAGTGATGCGGGGCGACTTTTTCATGCCAGAACGCCTTCGCCGCCAGCGTCACCCAGACAAAATTGAGGCTCAGCATGGGGTAAGCTATCCCAACGGGAAGACGCTGCAATACCACCAGCCACACCAGCATTCCGCTGCCCAGAGCCAGCAGGGCGAGCCCAAGCCACAGGACGATATGCGCGCTACGCCGTCCGGCTTTCGCCGGACGGGTCGCTTGTTTCTGGCAAAGCTGCCCAACGCAGCTGAGCAAGCTTGCCAGTATCAGCCAGATCCAGGTCATCACTCGGGTAGATACTGCAGATAGGCAAGACGGCCCTGAATATACAGGCTATCCGGCTTCGGCAATTTGGCTCGCGCCAAATCATCGTTTTTCGACAGCAAGATCACCAGCGACACGCGTCCCTGCTGACGATGCTCCGCCAGCCATTGGGCGATGTCTTCAGTGCTCACGAACCGCCCCTGCGCATCCGGGTAGCCCAGTCCGTAACGCAATTCACCGGTCTGACCATACAGAATGATGTCATTACGCTTCAGCTCCCAGGCAAGCCCTGAGGCAATGCCGACGTTGTTCGCCAGCACGAACTTGCTCTCCTCGAGAGGTTCGCGCACGGTATCCACCAGCGACTGCGGCTGCTTCGAATCTACTACCAGGTTAGGAATTGCAAAGCCAATCAGCAACGCCAGGCCTGCCGGGCACAGCGCCGCCAGCCACCAGCGCTCGTGGCTCCGGTTGAGGGTATACCAACCCACCGCCCCCCAGACGAGGAAAGCCAGTACCGCGCAGAAGACTTTATACAGCTCGACCGACGTCCAGACCGGATGCTTAGACAGCCCCCACGGAGAAACGACCAACGCCGCCAGCACGCCTATCACACCGAACGCCAGGTTGATTCCGCCGTTGATGCGCAGCACCTTAGCCCCTTTATCCGCCGCGATACAGGCGTAACGCGCCATCAGGATAGCCAGCGGCGCAAAGCACGGCAGGATATAGGTCGGCAGTTTCCCTTTGGCGATGCTGAAGAAAATCAGCGGCATCACCACCCATCCCAGCAGGTATAACCCGCCGCCTGCATTTTGCCTGTCACGCCAGCCCAGACGCAGTGCACCGGGTAACAGCGCCAGCCACGGCAGGCTTCCCGCAATCAGGAACGGTATGTAATACCAGAATGGGGCTTTATGCTGAGCATCACTCTGGGCAAAACGCTGAATATGTTCAACCCAGAAGAAGTAACGCCAGAAATCCGGTTCACGTTGCGCGATCGCCAGCGCCCAGGGCAGGACAATAAGCACGCAGCTTAAGATCGCCAGCCAGCCAAACGTCAGCACGTCTTTCCAGCGCTTCTGGACGATCACCCACGGCAGGACGCCGATTACCGGTACCGCCAGCGCCAGGAAGCCTTTGGTCATCACCCCCATACCGCAGGCAAGCCCAAGCAGCAGATAGCCGCCCGCTTTTCCGCCAAAGTTTTGCGCCTGCGAGGCCACCCAGAAGCTGCACATCGCGGCGACCAGCCAGAGGGTAATGATCGGATCCAGCACCGCATACGTCCCGATGCCATATACCAGGAACAGCGTCAGGAAGATAAGGCCGGAGAAAAGCGCAACGCGCTTATCCTGCCAGAGACGCCAGGCCATCCACATCACCAGCAGCGCCGTTATCCCGGTTGAGAAGATGGCGCCCGCACGCACGGCAAAGTTGGAGTGACCAAACAGCAGCTGGCCGATACTGTTGATCCAGTAGCCCGCAATCGGTTTTTCAAAATACCGAAGCCCCAGGAAATGCGGGACAACCCAGTCTCCTGATGCCAGCATTTCACGGCTAATTTCCGCATAGCGTGTTTCATCCGGCTGCCACAACAGGCGGATGTCGATAGGGATAAGGTAGTAAACAATAAACAGTGCGAGAAGCGCTAAGCCATAACGGGCTGTTTTCATGATACCGGGCTCACGGTTTGTTGATAGCCAAGCCAGCCTTCCCGGCCAGCCATTTCATTGCGCACAATTTTGCCGACGGGCAAGGTGCTAAGATCGTCTGGCAGCAGCTCGCTTAGGGGACAGAACTGAATGCCCTCCTGAGCGGCCATCGTCAACAGCGCATCGAAATCATGCTGATACGCGATCCCTTCCACTTCGGCGTGGATGGTATAGACCGGCGTACCCGTGTCGCGATGAATGCAGTCCAGAATGTAGCGGTTGAAGCCCTCGGCAGTCACCTCGCGCCCGACCACCTCATCCCAGGTGGGAAGCGTGACCGGGATCTGCACGGTGCCGGACCGATTGTCTTCTAATAACGGCAAAAACGGGCCAGTGCCACGACAATCACTGTTGTAGCGAAACGCGAAGGATTCTTTGGCCTCCACGACGCGCTGGTCGGCACGCCATCCCGCCACGGCGGAACAGCATACCGGCTGGCGGGTAATGGCTTCCAGCTCCATCATGCCACGTTCAACTTCCCGCGCCAGACGAGGAATATCCCAGACGCCTGCCCAGGCTTGCCAGGCATGGTGATCCCAGGCGTGTAAACCCACCTCATGGAGGCGCGTGGCTTCGCGGATAACCGCTTCGTTACCCGCGCCAATGCGCCTTCCAGGCCATGCGGTCCCAGCCAGCAAAATATCCCAGCCATACAGCGATGCCGCGCGCGAGCGCAGCATTTTGAACAAAAATGCCGGTTTAATCAGACGCCATAAATGGCGTCCCATGTTGTCTGGCCCTACGCTGAAGAAAATGCTGGAGCGCACGCCGTGCTTACTCAGCAACTCCAGCAGTGTGGGAACGCCGTCACGCGTCCCCCTGAAGGTGTCGACATCAATACGTAAACCGACTTTTTTCATGATGCCGGATCCGAAAGCTCCACGGTGCGCAGGAAGAAATCGAGCGTTTCATCAATGGTTTGATCCATCTTCACGCCCGGCGTCCAGCTCAGGCAGCGCTTCGCATTGCGAATGCTTGGCTTGCGGTGCTCAACGTCCTGGTAGCCTTTTCCGTAGTAGCTGCTGCTTTCCACTTCGCGGAAACCGGCAAACGGCGGGAATTTATCGCGCAGCGGATGGCGTTCAAAGCTCGCCAGCAGCATCTCCGCCAGTTCACGGATGCTCGCTTCGTTATCCGGGTTACCGATGTTGATGATTTCGCCGTTGCAGCGGTCATCTTTGTTTTCAATGATGCGGAACAGCGCTTCAATACCGTCACTGATATCGGTAAAGCAGCGTTTTTGTTTCCCGCCTTCGATAAGCTTAATTGGCGAACCTTCCACCAGATTCAGGATCAGCTGGGTAATTGCACGGGAACTGCCGATGCGCGCTGCATTCAGGTTATCCAGACGTGGGCCCATCCAGTTAAACGGACGGAACAGGGTAAAGCGCAGGCCTTCTTTTTCGCCGTAAGCCCAAATCACACGGTCCAGCAGCTGTTTGGAGACGGAGTAAATCCAGCGCTGTTTGTTGATTGGCCCCACTACCAGGTTAGAGGTGTCTTCGTCGAAGTTTTTGTCGGTACACATGCCGTACACTTCAGAAGTCGACGGGAAGATGATGCGCTTATCGTACTTCACGCAGTCGCGGATGATCTTCAGGTTCTCTTCGAAGTCCAGCTCGAACACGCGCAGCGGGTTGCGGGTGTATTCAATCGGCGTGGCAATGGCGACCAGCGGCAGCACCACGTCACATTTTTTAATGTGGTACTCGATCCACTCGGAGTGGATGCTGATATCCCCTTCCACGAAGTGGAAGCGCGGGTTGTCCAGGAAACGGCTGATGGCGTCGGAACCAATATCCAGGCCATAGATTTCGTAGTTATCATCCTTGAGCAAACGCTCGGTCAGGTGGTTACCGATAAAACCGTTCACACCGAGGATCAGGACGCGCGTGCGGCGCTTAACGGCCACAACCGGTGCGCTGGTGATAAGCGCCCCTGCGACCAGACCCAAAGACTGTGCCAGCTGCGTGCCCTGAACATACAGGCCGTTATCGGTTTGTCCGGTGACAATTTCCAGCGCCTGCTCGCCACAGCTCACAATCAGCGGGGAGACGGAGACGACGGTACCCGGTTTTGCCGCAGGAATGTCATCACGCACGCGGGATTTCCAGACGATGAACTTGCTCACCCCGGCAAAGCTGTATGCGCCCGGCCACGGATCGGTCACCGCGCGGACCAGGTTGTGCAGCTGACGAGCCGGCTTGTTCCAGTCCAGACGACCATCCTCAGGCTTACGGCGACCAAAGCAGCTGGCCTTGCTCTCGTCCTGCGCGGTTTCGCTGAAGGAGCCATGAAGGATTGCTGGCAGCGCATCACGCAGCAGGTTTTGCGCGGTGGCGTTCAGCTTGTGATGCAGCTGCAGTGCGGTTTCATCCGCATCAATAGCCACGTTCTGCTGCGCAACGATACCGCCCGCGTCTGCACGACGTACCATGCGGTGCAGCGTCACGCCGGTTTCCGTTTCACCGTTAACAAGCACCCAGTTCAGCGGCGCGCGGCCGCGGTATGCAGGCAGCAGAGAACCATGCAGGTTAAACGCGCCTTTTGGCGCCACGCTCAGGATGTCGTCACAGATCAGGTTGCGGTAGTAGAAAGAGAAAATCACATCCGGGGCAAGCTTCTGAATACGGTCAACCCACAGCGGATGGTTTACATCGTCCGGCGCATAGACTGGAATACCGCGCTCTGCGGCAATACGCGCCACGGAGCCAAAGAAGTTGTTCTCTCCGGCGGTGTCCGGATGGGTAAAGATTGCAGCAATATCATAGCCCGCTTCCAGCAGGGCCAGTGTGCCCGTGCACCCCATATCGTGATACGCAAATACAACAGCTTTCATGGGTGAATTTCCTCTTGAGACGCTTTGTGTTCCTGACGGACGACACGTTGAATAAAGTAGCGCGGACGCGCGCGGACATCGTTATAGATACGGCCAATGTATTCACCGAGCAGCCCCATACCGACAAACTGGGCTCCGATGAACATGAACAGAACGGCAAACAGCATAAAGACCCCTTCCGCCGCCCATTGCGGGCCAAAGACCAGTCGCAGCACGACCAGCAGAACGGAAATCGCAAACCCAGCCAGCGCGATGATGCTGCCGAAAACGCTCAGCAGGCGCAGCGGCGTGGTCGTCAGACAGGTAATCAGGTCATACATCAGATTGATGAGACGCATAAAGCTGTACTTGGACTCACCGTGCTCACGCTCGGCATGCAGCACCGGGATTTCTGTCGCCTTGCGGGCAAAGGTGTTCGCCAGAATAGGAATGAAGGTACTGCGTTCGTGGCAGTGCAGCATGGCATCGATAATGTGGCGGCGGTAAGCGCGCAGCATGCAGCCGTAATCGCCCATCGCTTTACCGGTAGTACGTTGGATCAGACGGTTGATGGTGCGTGACGCCAGCTTGCGGAACAGGCTGTCCTGACGGTTTTGACGCACCGTGCCGACCACGTCATAACCTTCGTCAGCTTTGGCCACCAGACGTGGGATCTCTTCTGGCGGGTTTTGCAGGTCGGCATCCAGGGTGATGATCAGATCGCCCGTCACGTGGCTGAAGCCGGCCATAATCGCCGAGTGCTGACCGTAGTTACGGTTAAGCAGGACGGCAACGATGCGGCTCCCTTCGACCTGTGCGGCTTCGGTTAGCATCAGCGCGGAGTCATCGCTGCTGCCATCGTCCACCAGCAGAATTTCATAATCCTTGCCCATGGTGTCGCAGGCAGCGGTCGTACGACGGATCAGTTCGGGCAGGCTCTCCTGCTCGTTATAAACCGGGATTACCACGGAAACTTTTTGTACAGGCGGTGCACTGAACATATCAATTTCCTGCAAGCTGATGGAGTGCGGTAATGACGCGGGTTGTGTCGTCATGAGTCATGTCCGGGAAAAGAGGTAAAGAACAAATACGCGCGCTATTCCATTCAGAGTTCGGGAGCGATACATCAGGAAAACGCTCGCGGTAGTATTTTTGCGTGTGGGCCGCGCGGAAGTGCAGGCCAGTGCCAATGCCCTTCTCTTTCAGTGCAGCCATCAGGTTGTCGCGTGAGATCCCGCAGCGGGCTTCGTCAACGCGGATAATAAAAAGATGCCAGGCGTGGTGATGCGGCCATGACGGTAGCGTGAGCGGCTGGAACGGGGTGTCGGCCAATTCCCGCAGGTAGCGTTCGGCAATCTCCTGGCGACGCGCGTTGGCCGCTTTCAGCTTGCCCAGCTGCACCAGCGCCAGGGTGGCGTTGATATCCGCCAGGTTGTATTTGAAGCCAGGGGAGATAACCTCTGCCTGCGGCGCACGACCGTGCGTCTGACGGTCATAGGCATCGACACCCAAGCCGTGGAATTTCAGACTGCGAATACGCGCAGCAAATTGCGCATCATCCGTCACCACTAGCCCGCCTTCGGCGCAGGTCATGTTTTTAATGGCGTGGAAAGAGAAAATCGCGGTGCCTTTCCAGCCCACGTGGCGATCGTTGTAGTACGTTCCTGCGGCATGGGCCGCATCTTCAATAACAGGAATACCGTGACGTTCACCGATAGCGCGAATGGCGTCGATATCACACGGGGCGCCGGCATAGTGAACAGGCACAATCGCTTTTGTCCGCGGGGTAATAGCCGCTTCCACCGCCTCCGGCGTGACCATCAGCGTATCGCGATCCACATCGATCATCACGGGTGTTGCCTCCAGAAGAACGATCATATTCAGCGTGGATACCCAGGTCAGTGAGGGCGTAATCACCTCATCGCCCGGTCCAATATCCAACGCCATCAGCGTGACGTGCATCCCCGCCGTTGCGGAGCTGACGGCAATCGCATGATGATTTCCCGTCAGTTGACAGAATGCCTCTTCAAGCTCCTGATTTTTCGGCCCTGTGGTGATCCAGCCCGACATCAAAACGTCCTGAAGCGCCGCTATTTCCTCAGCGCCCATCGACGGTCGCGAAAAAGGCAGAAAATCACTCATTATTAATTTCCTTGCTGTATTAAAGACGTCATCTTTTACTGCGCTGTCGTAATGGGCAGCTCAATGGGATCATGCAAGATGGTATTTAAATAAAGACCAAATAAAATTTAGTCGTCGTGCCATTTATGTCAACAAACCATCAACTAACGCAAAGTAGCGTCCTTTTCTTAGGAAAAAATTAAGACAGGTTTAATCTGCTATGAAACCTCCATCAGGAAAAGCGGTAAAAATCGTTTCACAACATAAAGATAGACGGCATTGTTATTTTTTGATCTTTTTGTGAGTAGGCTCACAGAGGGTTACGTTATATTTCATTTCGTTTTCATTAAAATAATAAGAAAACTAAATGAACTATCAACCAATATAAAAATATCGCGGGTTTACCACTTAAAGAGTGGTACCTCACGGGAACTTTTTCTTAATGTGAATTGTCGCGTGAGTTAAGGTTAGCAGGAAAATAATTCGGCAACATACAGGCTCTGCAGGTGATAGTGCTGTCAGTATTGGTTTTTCCTGGGAATGTAATAGCCACTTTCATTTCCTTCCCCCGCAGTACATCTCGCCCCTTTTAATCCGGATGCCCCCCATCAACTGCTACGCTTTAAGGTCTGAACGTTGAAAACCACATGGAGCAGATCATGAAAATCGATTTTACGGGGAAGGTGGCGCTAGTGACGGCCTCAACGGGCGGCATTGGGTTTGCCATCGCCAGAGGGCTGGCTGAAAGCGGCGCGGAAGTGATCGTCAATGGCCGCAGCACGGAATCGGTAAACAAGGGTATTCAGCAGCTCCAGCAGGTTGTTCCTGGCGTACAGGTACGTGCTGCGATTGCCGATCTCGGTACGGCAGAAGGGGTGGAACAGCTTCTAAAAGTGGCAACCAACGTCGATATTCTGGTCAATAACGCCGGGATTTACGGGCCACAGGATTTTTATGCCACCGACGATGATACCTGGGAGCGCTACTGGCAGACCAACGTGATGTCCGGCGTGCGTCTCTCCCGCGCCCTTCTGCCAGGCATGGTGCAGAAAGGCTGGGGGCGCGTGGTGTTTATCTCGTCGGAATCCGCCTGCAATATTCCCGCAGACATGATCCACTATGGCGTGACCAAAACGGCTCAGCTTTCGCTGGCGCGCGGGTTAGCGAAGTTCGTGGCGGGCAGCGGCGTCACGGTGAACAGCGTTCTCCCTGGCCCAACCCTTTCAGACGGTTTTGCAGAAATGATGAAAGATGAGATCGAGAAAACCGGAAAATCACTGGAGCAACTGGCAAAAGAGTTTGTGATGACCAACCGCCCCAGCTCGGTTATCCAGCGCGCTGCCACGGTAGATGAGGTCGCCAATATGGTGGTGTACGTCTGTTCTACCCAGGCCTCCGCCACCTCTGGCGCGGCGTTGCGCGTCGACGGCGGCGTGGTGGATGATATTATCTGACCCTGTCAGGCTGCCGCACCGGCAACCCGGCGGGCAGTAATATAGCGTGCTTGCCAGTAGTTATCCGTTAGCGTGGATACCGTTACGCCCTGGCTGCTCGAGGCGTGAATAAATTTGCTATCGCCAATGTAGACGCCTACATGCCGACGCTTCGGGCCGGTCTGGAAGAAAACCAGATCCCCCGCTTTCAGACTTTGCTGCGCGACCTGCACGCCGCGGTGGATCTGCTCGCCCGTTGTACGCGGCAGATTAAGGTTTGCCGCCTTGCTGAACAGATGTTGCATCAGTGCGGAACAATCCACCCCACGATGCGTGGTGCCACCCAATTGATAATGGGTCCCTTTCCATTTCTTGTATTGATCAAGAATTCGGGCGCGAAGCGGAGCCGTTTCCTGGTGGAGCAGTGCGGATTTCGCGGGGGATACCGCAAGCTCGCTGTAAGTCGGTAACGTCGATGCAGGCAGCTGAAAACTCAATGCGGAAAACGAAGCAAAACTTAACGAGAGTATTGAAATAAGTAATCTAAGCGTCATATCAAAAAGTAGTAGTGAGTGGTTTTTTCCTTACCTGTGGGGGTCAATGTTCCCCCTAAAAATCTTGCGATGTGGCGATAATATAGACAGTTCATTTTTCGCCCAACCTCAATCGAGGCCAAAAGTGGACTCACATTAATGTCGCCAGATTGCGAAAAAAATGCTGTGGGTTGCAGGACTCCGACGCTAAAGCAGGTAAACTAATGAGCAGAATGTGTATTTCAGCTAAGACGTATTTATGACCAATATGATTGCCGACGAGGCAGTGGCCAGGTCCAGCGTGCTGTCTGTCTTTGACTTTGATGGAACCTTGACCCACCACGACAGCTTTATCCCGTTCCTGCGTTTTGCCTTCGGCAAACGTTACTTCGCGGGCCGACTGGTGCGTATGGCGCTGCCAACGCTTCACTGTGTGCGCCGTAAGTTGACGCGCGACGAGCTGAAAGAGGTGTTAATCAAAACGTTCCTGACGGGGGTAGATGAGCACTGGTTGCGCCAGCAGGCAGAAGCGTTTTGCGAAAAATACTGGAACAAATTGATGCGCCCGGAAGGTGTTCTGGCGGTGGCGGCGGAAGTGAATTCCGGTGCTGAAGTGACGATCTGTTCCGCCTCACCGGCGCTGGTATTGCAGCCCTGGGCCGATAAGCTGGGCATTAAGCTGATTGGCACCCAGTTGGAGGTGAAAAACGGCAAGCTGACCGGGCGTATTACCGGCCACAACTGCCGCTGTGCGCAGAAGGTGGCAAGGCTGGAAAAAGTGTATGGCAATCTGAACGATTACCACCTGCGCGCCTGGGGTGATACCCGCGGTGACCATGAACTGCTGGCGGCGGCACAAGATCCGCACTGGCGACACTTCCATCACCCGCGCAAACGCCGGAATTCACCGATTAAGGGTTGATGCGGTCTGGCGCCCTCACTTCGTCCCTCTCCCTGCGGGAGAGGGAGAACCGCGAGATATCAGGCCTCTTTCCGGCCTGGGAACAACACGCTCGCAACGATCCCTAGCGCCAGCACGCCCAGCACCACAAACAGACTTGCCGTGGCACCAATGCTGTAACCGTGATGCCAGAAGTGGTCGGTCGCATTCAGCCCCAGCTTGAACGCCACAAAGAACAGCAGCAGCACGACCGCTTTCTCCAGATGCACCAAATACTGCTTCAGCGCTTCCAGTACAAAGTAGAGGGTTCGCAGACCGAGAATAGCGAACATCATTGCGCTGTAGATAATGAGCGGCTCGCGGCTAACGGCAATAATAGCCGGTACCGAATCGAACGCGAACATCACGTCAGACAGCTCCACGACGGCCACGCAGAGTAGCAGCGGTGTCGCATAGCGCTTGGCTTTCTTCACGCGCCCGACCATCACATCCTGGTTTTCCGGCTTCTCAAGCTCCGCATCAACCTCTTTCTGGGTCAGTATAAAGGCGTTACTGCTGATTTTCGGCCAGACAGGATAAAAGCGTTTCACCAGTCGATAGGCCAGATGACCGGAGTAATCTTCTACTTCATCGCTTTCTTCATTACGTTTGAGCATCATCACCGCCGTCCAGCCGACGACCAGCGCAAACACAACCTCAACGTACGGCCCCAGACTGAGCAGGCTGGTACCAATAGCGACGAAAATACCGCGGAACACAATCGCCCCCAGCACGCCCCAGTAGAGCACGCGATGACGATACTTATCCGGCACGCCGAACCAGGCGAAGATCGCCATCATCACGAACAGGTTATCGATGGAGAGCACTTCCTCCAGCGCGTAGCCGGTCAGGAACAGGCTCGCCATTTCGGCACCGTGGTGGATATACAGGAACCCGGCAAACGCCATCGCCATGGAGAACCAGAATACGGACCACAGGGCCGCGCTTTTCAGCGAGACAGGTTTATCGTGACGGTGCATGAAGAGGTCGATGAACATCGCCCCAACGGCCATCACTACAAAGACAATAACGGTTTCCGTCGGGAAACCGAGATGAGCAGCAGACATACACAACCCTTTTATCGAGGCAAAACACAACACCATGCAGACTGGCAGGAACCAGTAGAGAAAAAGAGTGCCTTTAAAAGATCGGCACTCTAAAAAATCAATATTAACCGTTCTTTTCAGGCAGCGCCTGCGCACATGCCCAGGCACTCGCCCAGGCCCACTGGAAATTGTATCCGCCGAGCCAGCCGGTGACGTCCATCACCTCACCAATAAAGTAAAGCCCCGGTACGTTACGGGCTTCCATCGTGCGCGATGAGAGTTCATGGGTATCGACGCCGCCCAGCGTTACCTCGGCAGTACGGTATCCCTCTGTGCCGTTTGGCTGAACACGCCAGTGGGTGAGCGTCTCAACCAGCGCCTCTTGTTCACGGCTATTTAGCTGCTTGAGAGAGACATCCGGGATCTGCTCTAGTACCTGCAAACACTCCACCAGACGTTTCGGTAACTGCATTGCCAGGGTGTTCTTCAGGCTTTGATTCGGGTGCGCGTTACGTTGCTCGTTAAGGAAAGCGTCGAGGTCGCAATCCGGCACCAGGTTCACCGTCACGAACTCCCCGGGCTGCCAATAGCTGGATATTTGCAGCACCGCAGGGCCTGAAAGACCGCGATGGGTAAAGAGCAGGTTTTCACGAAACACGGTGCCATCTTCGGCGGTGATAACAGAAGGGACAGAGACACCAGAAAGGGTCTGGATCTGTTCCAGAAGCGGCTTATGCAGGGTGAACGGCACCAGGCCCGCACGCGTTGGCAGCACCTTCAGGCCAAACTGCTCAGCAACCTTGTAGCCGAAGGGCGATGCCCCCAGCCCCGGCATCGACAGGCCGCCGCTGGCAATCACCAGACTGTCGGCGCTGACGGTTTCACCGTTCAGCTGCAGCGTATAGCCCTGATCGTCACGGGCAACGTCCAACACTTCCGTGCGCAGGCGTATGACTACGCCGCCCTTCTCGCACTCGGCCACCAGCATATCGACAATTTGCTGCGCGGAGTCGTCGCAGAACAGCTGGCCGAGCGTTTTTTCATGCCAGGCGATGCCGTGTTTACCCACCAGTTCGATGAAGTCCCACTGGGTGTAACGCGCCAGGGCAGATTTGCAAAAATGACGGTTTTGGCTCAAATAGGCCGCGGGCTCGACGTACAGGTTAGTAAAGTTGCAGCGCCCGCCGCCGGACATCAGGATCTTACGGCCAGGCTTTTTACCGTTATCCAGCAACAGCACGCGACGACCCGCTTGCCCGGCCATTGCCGCACAAAACATACCCGCCGCACCGGCGCCAATTACAACGGCATCAAACCTTTCCACGTCAAAACCCTCTTTGTTAGCTGTCGCGGATTGTAAAGTTTCCTCTGTGGTCACACCAGCGCAAATAACTGAGATATCAGTCATATATCTGAAAATTAAAATATATTTCTTTACCTAAGCCCAACAAAGCCGAAGGGATATCAAAAAAAAGCTATATTTCACTTTGCCCGTTGCGCATTTGTCCTGGATAATGCGCCGCGTTCATGTCCTCAAAATGGCGTAACGTCCTATGCTACATTTGTTTGCCGGCCTGGATTTACATACCGGGCTTTTATTAATGCTTGCTCTGATTTTTGTATTGTTTTACGAAGCAATCAACGGCTTCCACGACACTGCAAACGCAGTTGCAACGGTTATCTACACTCGCGCAATGCGATCGCAGCTTGCGGTTGTTATGGCGGCGGTATTTAACTTTTTCGGTGTCCTCTTGGGCGGACTGAGCGTTGCGTATGCCATCGTGCATATGCTGCCAACGGATCTGCTGCTTAACGTTAGTTCTGGCCATGGCCTTGCCATGGTGTTCTCAATGCTCCTTGCTGCAATTATCTGGAACCTCGGTACTTGGTATTTCGGCCTGCCTGCATCCAGTTCTCACACCCTCATCGGCGCGATTATCGGTATCGGGTTAACGAATGCCCTGATGACCGGGACTTCGGTTGTTGATGCATTGAACATCCCGAAAGTTATCGGGATTTTCGCCTCGCTGATCGTCTCCCCTATCGTGGGTCTGGTGGTTGCCGGTGGGTTGATTTTCATCCTGCGTCGTTACTGGAGCAATACCAAAAAACGCTCCCGTATTCACCTGACTCCGGCAGAGCGTGAAAAGAAAGACGGCAAGAAAAAGCCGCCGTTCTGGACGCGTATTGCGCTGATCATCTCCGCTATCGGTGTGGCGTTTTCACACGGTGCGAATGACGGTCAGAAGGGCATTGGCCTGGTCATGCTGGTACTCATTGGCGTCGCGCCGGCGGGCTTCGTGGTTAACATGAATGCCTCCGGTTACGAAATCACCCGTACCCGTGATGCAGTGAACAACGTCGAAATTTACTTCCGACAGCACCCTGAGCTGCTGAAGAAAGCCACCGGCGTTGATCAACTGATCCCATCACCTGAAGCAGGCGCGACTACCGCACCTGGTGAGTTCCACTGCCATCCGGCAAACGCAATTAACGCGCTGGAACGTGCGAGAGGCATGCTGGGCGATATCGAAAGCTACGACAAACTGTCCGTTGAACAGCGTGGTCAGCTGCGTCGCATTATGCTGTGCATCTCTGATGTGACGGATAAAGTGGCGAAGCTGCCTGGCGTAAGTACTGACGACCAGCGTCTGCTGAAGAAACTGAAAAGCGATATGCTCAATACCATTGAGTACGCGCCAATCTGGATCATCATGGCTGTCGCGCTGGCGCTGGGTATCGGTACGATGATTGGCTGGCGTCGTGTGGCAACCACCATCGGCGAGAAGATCGGTAAGAAAGGCATGACCTATGCGCAGGGTATGTCCGCGCAGATGACGGCGGCGGTTTCTATCGGTCTGGCGAGCTACACCGGTATGCCGGTCTCCACGACCCACGTACTTTCTTCATCCGTAGCAGGTACCATGATTGTTGACGGCGGCGGTCTGCAACGCAAAACCGTCACCAACATTCTGATGGCTTGGGTGTTCACACTCCCGGCATCTATCCTGTTGTCCGGTGGTTTGTACTGGATTTCGCTGAAGCTGATCTAATCGGTTAAAGGCGATAAAAAAGCGGGTCAGGAAACTGGCCCGCTTTTTTTGTGCTCAGTGCCAAATCATCAATGCAACCATACTCACCGCGACCAGGCCAGACAGGCCGCTGGTCAAAATGAACTGACGACGCAGGCGCTCGCAGCGACGGATAAACTCATCATCGTGATGATCGCGGTAGCGCTGGTAATAGATATACCCTACCAGGCGCATCTGTTTGCTGGGCTGTCCATGCGAGGTGAAGAATCCTCCACCGTCCACGTACTGATAAAGCAACGGATCGCAACCACGAAGTACCACTAACAGCGCGCGTAACGATGAAAAATAGCGCGCCATATTCACTATGCAAACCACACATAACGCCCAAAACAATGCGACGGTGCTAATCATACATCCTCCCCGGCGTCCGCCCACGAAGCAAGGCTCCTGAGCTACCACACCCCAATGCCCTGACAGACAGTTCAGTGAAAGAATGACCCAAATCGACCCGGTTCGCGTTTTACTATCCGAACGGTTCACTAAATAGTGTAGGAGATCCGTTAATTTTTTTGCCACAAGGTTAATCGTTATCAACACCAAAGCTTGAAAATTTTGTTTAACTGGGCCGTAATGAAAGCATCAGACGACGGCTTTCCCTTTTAGTCATCGATAACTTAAGGAAGGAGTAACACTATGGCTTACAAACACATTCTCATCGCGGTAGACCTCTCCCCAGAGAGCAAAGTGCTGGTTGATAAAGCGGTATCCATGGCACGCCCCTACAACGCGAAAGTTTCACTGATTCACGTTGACGTGAATTACTCCGATCTCTACACCGGTCTGATCGATGTGAATCTCGGTGATATGCAAAAACGCATTTCCGAAGAGACACACCACGCCCTCAGCGAACTGTCTACCAATGCAGGCTACCCAATCACCGAAACCTTGAGCGGTAGCGGCGATCTGGGCCAGGTGCTGGTCGATGCGATTAAGAAATACGATATGGATCTGGTGGTCTGCGGTCATCATCAGGACTTCTGGAGCAAGCTGATGTCATCAGCGCGTCAGCTGATCAACACCGTTCACGTGGATATGCTGATTGTGCCACTGCGTGACGAAGAAGAAGAGTAAGTACAAATAAGCCCGGTGTCGCTAACGCTTACCGGGCCTACAAGGTAAAAGCAAAACGGCAACCATGTTGCCGTTTTTGATGTTTGTTCCCTCTCCCTGTGGGAGAGGGTTAGGGTGAGGGCATCAGACCGAACTATTCCGCTGTCCCCGAATAAATGTCAAACCGGTGCCCTTTCGTCACCACCGCGTTGGTCGTGGGAACATCCGCCAGCGGCGGCGCATAGTCAGGGCGCTTCACTACCACACGCTTCGTCGCAAGCAGGCGTGCGGGCTCCAGCAAGCCATCCGCGTCCAAATCCGGCCCCACCAGAGACTGAAACACGCGCATCTCTTTCTTCACCAACGCACTTTTCTGCTTATGCGGGAACATCGGGTCAAGGTAAACCACCTGCGGGCGCGGGGTGATATCCGTCAGCGCCGTCAGGCTGGAGGCGTGAATCAACTGCAGACGTTCCTGCAACCACGGGCCAATTTCCGGGTCCGCATAGCCGCGAGCCAGACCGTCGTCGAGCAATGCGGCCACCACCGGATTGCGCTCCAGCATCCGCACGCGGCAGCCTACCGACGCCAGCACAAAGGCATCTCGCCCTAACCCCGCCGTGGCATCCACCACGTCCGGAAGATAGCTCCCTTTGATACCTACCGCTTTAGCAACCGCTTCACCGCGACCGCCGCCGAACTTGCGGCGGTGCGCCATGGCACCGCCCACGAAGTCGACGAAAATCCCGCCGAGTTTGGGTTCATCGCACTTGCGTAATTCCAGATGCTCCGGCGTCATCACCAGCGCCATCAGGTTTTCTTCATCGTGCTCCAGCCCCCAGCGGGCGGCAAGAACAGATAAGGCGCCGTCTCCGGCGCCTGATTCATCGACTAAGCAGATCTTCACGTAACAATCAGCCTTTGATTCCGTAATGCTCAAGCATCGCATCCAGCTGCGGCTCACGGCCACGGAAGCGTTTGAACAGCACCATTGGCTCTTCAGAACCGCCGCGCGTCAGGATGTTATCGAGGAAGGACTGACCGGTTTCGCGGTTGAAAATGCCCTCTTCTTCAAAGCGAGAGAACGCATCCGCCGCCAGCACGTCGGCCCACAGGTAGCTGTAGTAACCTGCCGCGTAGCCGCCCGCAAAGATATGGCTGAACGCGTGCGGGAAACGACCCCAGGTTGGCCCAGGGATAACGGCGACCTGCTTTTTAATCTCTGCCAGCGTTTCGAGGATTTTTGCCCCCTGCTCTGGGCTGAACTCCGCGTGCAGGCGGAAATCGAACAGGCCGAACTCCAACTGACGCAAAATGAACATCGCCGCCTGGTAGTTCTTCGCCGCCAGCATTTTATCCAGCAGCGCTTTCGGCAGCGGTTCGCCGGTTTCGTAATGGCCAGAGATAAACGCCAGCGCGTCCGGCTCCCAGCACCAGTTTTCCATAAACTGACTTGGCAGCTCGACCGCATCCCACGGCACACCGCTGATACCGGCCACGCCCGCGGTTTCGATACGGGTCAGCATGTGGTGCAGACCGTGACCGAACTCGTGGAACAGGGTGATCACTTCATCGTGGGTAAACAGCGCAGGTTTGCCGCTCACCGGACGGTTGAAGTTACAGGTCAGGTAGGCGACCGGCTTTTGCAGGGAGCCGTCGGCTTTACGCATCTGGCCCACGCAGTCATCCATCCAGGCCCCGCCGCGCTTGTGTTCACGCGCATAGAGATCCAGATAGAAACTGCCGCGCAGATCGTTCTTTTCGTCATACAGCTCGAAGAAACGCACGTCAGGATGCCAGACGTCAATGTCGGTACGCTCTTTCGCCGTAATGCCATAAATACGTTTAACCACTTCGAACAGGCCGTTAACGGCTTTGTTTTCCGGGAAATACGGGCGCAGCTGTTCGTCGCTGATGCTGTACAGGTGCTGCTTCTGCTTTTCGCTGTAGTAGGCAATATCCCACGGCTGCAGTTCATCCACGCCGAATTCCGCTTTCGCGAAAGCGCGCAGCTGTGCCAGCTCTTTTTCACCCTGTGGACGGGCACGTTTTGCCAGGTCGGTCAGGAAATCAAGCACCTGCTGCGGGTTCTCCGCCATTTTGGTGGCGAGAGATTTGAAGGCGTAACTTTCGAAGCCCAACAGTTGCGCCAGTTCGTGACGCAGCGCGAGGATTTCAGCCATCACCGGGCTGTTATCCCATTTGCCCGCATTGGGGCCTTGATCGGAGGCGCGAGTGCTGTACGCACGATACATCTCTTCGCGAAGCGCCTGGTTGTCGCAGTAGGTCATTACCGGCAGGTAGCTCGGGATGTCCAGCGTTAACAGGTAGCCTTCCTGCTCTTTCGCGTCGGCCTGGGCTTTCGCCGCTGCCAGGGCGCTTTCCGGCATACCGACCAGCTCGGATTCGTCGGTAATCAGTTTCGTCCAACCCATGGTGGCGTCGAGCACGTTGTTGCTGTACTGGTTGCCCAGCTCAGACAGGCGCGCGGCAATTTCACCGTAGCGGGTCTGTTTCTCTTTTGGCAGACCAATCCCGGACAGTTCAAAATCACGCAGCGCGTTATCGACCGATTTTTTCTGCGCGATATTCAGGGACGCATAATGATCGCCGTCGCGCAGGTCGCGGTAGGCTTTATACAGCCCTTCGTGCTGACCAACCCAGGTGCTGTACTCAGAGAGCAGCGGCAGGGTTTGTTCGTAGGCTTCACGCAGCTCTGGGCTGTTTTTCACCGAGTTCAGATGGCTTACCGGGGAGAAAATACGTCCCAGCACGTCATCCACTTCGGCCAGCGGCTGACACAGGTTTTCCCAGGTGTACGGCGCGCCCTGCTCCACCACGCTTTCTACTGCCGCACGGCAGTTATTCAGCGATTGCGTAACGGCTGGAACAACATGCTCAGGGAGGATTTTAGAAAACGGCGGCAACGAAAAAGGCGTCAGTAATGGATTGGTCATAAGCGCTGTCCTGTTGAAAATGATGAATGAAGCGCGCATCCGGCGCTGTGCATATTGATTCTAGAATGGGGTTAAGTGTAGAGGATTTCAATGGCGGAAGCGGGGAATTACGCCCGACAGCGTTGCGCTATCGGGCGCGGGGTACTTAGCGCGAGTGGTGTCCAAGCGCGTAGGCCGCTGGCAGGTTAAGACGCTGCCAGAACTGCTGGTCCGGCGTTGAGCCAGATAACGGGTAACCGGCAGGCAGAGCCGTTTTCACTATCACTGCCTGACGCTGGGCCGCAGAGAGGTTTGGCAGCGCGGCCTGCAGGAGCACATCAGCCTCTTTCGGCACGCTAAGGCTCTGTTTCTCACCCTTTTGCTGCGGCAGGTCGTAGGTCATGGTAAAGCGATAGAACGTCTGCATTGCCGGGTCGCGGTAGGGATCGTTTTTACCGTCCGTCTGTGCGCACTCTGCCAGTGACATGCCACACTCTTTTTCCAGCGCAGCGCGAAGCTGGTCGCGCGCGTCGTTAAACAGGGCACGATATTTCGCATCATTCAGGTAATGCGCGACGTTGCGCTGCGCCACCATTCTCGAGCCCATCACGTCCAGAGGATAGTGCACGCCGAGAACAATACGCGAGTAGCCATAGCGCGCGCCGCGCATGACCAGCGCATCAAAGCGCTCCGGGATCATCTCTGCCAACAGCAGCGCGTCCGTATACCCCGTGTTGGTATGCCCGCTAGGGAACGAACCGCCGTCTGCGGTATAGGGGTGATTATCCTTCACCACCACATCATCCGGCACCAGATGAATGCTATTCCCCGATATCAGGAAAGGGCGCGGGTTAGCAAAGTGTTTTTTTGCCTCGCCGGTGCTGACTTCAGAGGCTTTGATCAGCGCGGCCGCTTTGCCCAATTCCCCCTTGTCGTAGGCCGTCAGGAACGCGTTGCCCAGACGCGGCCCCAGCGCATCGCTCAGAAAATAGAGATAGTTAATCCCTTCGGCATCCGCCAGAGCCTGATGGCGCGTGGCCTGCGAGGCATCGCGGTTAATACCGGTCACCGCGTCGAGGTTATCTTTCACGATTGGCGCAGGCAGTGAAGAAAACGCCGAGAGCAGCTCAATTCCGGCCTGCTGGTTCTCTTTGGCCTTGAAGTCATACCCGCTGGCCTTAAGCCAGGCTTTATCGGCCTGCGTTTTACTTTGTTTTGCCTGTTCAAGCTTGTCACGCGTGAGGGTAGCAGCGTCCCCTTTCAGCGCTGCGCGCAGCCGCATCAAAGCCTGACTTTCCAGTGCATCAAACGTCTCACTTGCTGATGCAGGCGTTACGCTGGCGGCGATCTCTGCCGCCTGGTTTACGGGGACATCTTTTGCCAGAACCGGCAGTGCCAGCAGCAGTGCAGATGTAAGCAGTGTGAATTGCAGCTTCATTATTTTTCCTTATATTCAACGTATTACCTTGCCTGACTGCGACGCTAGCCCTGTAATTTGACACTTTCATGACACTGTTATGTTTTGTAATGCTTTAACGGGAATTGAAACAGCGCGGCGCTAAAGCGGTAATCTGCACAGATCTACGGTAAACTAGCGCTTAACTTGTTTACTTCCGGAATCTCTGCATCCATGCTCAGTTATCGCCACAGCTTTCACGCAGGCAACCACGCCGACGTCCTCAAACACACCGTTCAGAGCCTGATTATTGAATCTCTCAAAGAGAAGGATAAACCCTTTCTCTATCTGGACACCCACGCGGGCGCGGGCCGTTATCTGCTGAGTGGCGAGCATGCCGAGCGTACTGGCGAATACCTTGAAGGTATCGCCCGCATCTGGCAGCAGGACGATCTCCCGGCCGAGCTGGAGCCTTATATCGGTGTGGTGAATCACTTCAACCGCAACGGCCAGCTGCGCTACTACCCGGGTTCACCGCTGATTGCGCGCCAGCTGCTGCGCGAGCAGGACAGCCTCCAGTTGACTGAACTGCACCCAAGCGATTTCCCGCTGCTGCGTTCTGAATTCCAGAAAGACAACCGTGCTCGCGTAGAAAAAGCCGATGGCTATCAGCAGCTGAAAGCGAAACTGCCGCCGGTTTCCCGCCGTGGCCTGGTGCTGATCGACCCGCCATACGAAATTAAAACCGACTATCAGGCCGTCGTGACCGGCATCAACGAAGGGTACAAACGCTTCGCGACCGGTACGTATGCCCTGTGGTATCCGGTGGTGCTGCGCGCGCAAATCAAACGCATGATCAAAGAGCTGGAAGCCACCGGCATCCGCAAAATCCTGCAAATTGAGCTGGCCGTCCGTCCGGACAGCGACCAGCGCGGCATGACCGCCTCCGGCATGATTGTGATCAACCCACCGTGGAAACTCGAAGCACAAATGAACAGCGTGCTGCCGTGGCTGCACAAAACGCTGGTGCCAGCAGGTACCGGCCATGCCACCGTCAGTTGGATCGTGCCGGAGTAATCACAGCCATCGGTGGAAACTATTGATTTCAGGTATACAATCGCGGCAATTCACGATTAAGGATAAAAGCTATGACGAAGCATTATGACTACATCGCAATCGGCGGCGGCAGCGGCGGCATCGCCTCCATCAACCGTGCGGCCATGTACGGCCAGAAATGTGCCCTGATTGAAGCAAAAGAGCTGGGCGGCACCTGCGTGAACGTCGGTTGTGTACCGAAAAAAGTCATGTGGCATGCGGCGCAAATCCGTGAAGCTATCCATATGTATGGCCCGGATTACGGCTTTGATACCACCCTTAATCACTTCGACTGGGATAAGCTGATTGCCAGCCGTACTGCCTATATCGACCGCATTCATACCTCGTATGACAACGTGCTGGGTAAAAATAACGTCGATGTGATCCGTGGTTTCGCCCGCTTCGTGGATGCCAGAACGATCGAAGTGAACGGCGAGACGATCACCGCCGATCATATCCTGATCGCCACCGGCGGCCGTCCGAGCCACCCGAATATTCCGGGCGTGGAATACGGTATTGATTCTGACGGTTTCTTTGAACTGCCTGCCCTGCCAAAACGCGTTGCCGTTGTGGGCGCGGGTTATATCGCCGTAGAACTGGCGGGAGTGATTAACGGTCTTGGCGCTGAAGCACACCTGTTTGTGCGTAAGCACGCACCGCTGCGCAGCTTTGACCCGCTGATCGTCGAGACCCTGGTTGAAGTCATGAATGCCGAAGGCCCAACCCTGCACACCCAGGCCGTACCAAAAGCGGTGCTGAAAAATGCAGACGGCAGCCTGACGCTGGAGCTGGAAGATGGCCGTAGCCAGACCGTCGATTGCCTGATCTGGGCGATTGGCCGCGAGCCGGCAAACGACAACTTCAACCTGGCCGTGACGGGTGTGAAAACCAACGATAAAGGCTACATCGTTGTTGATAAGTTCCAGAACACCAGCGTGCCAGGCATTTACGCCGTTGGCGATAACACCGGTGCCGTTGAGCTGACCCCGGTTGCCGTTGCGGCTGGCCGTCGCCTGTCCGAGCGCCTGTTTAACAACAAGCCGGACGAGCATCTGGACTACAGCAACATCCCAACCGTGGTCTTCAGCCACCCGCCGATTGGCACCGTCGGCTTAACCGAGCCGCAGGCGCGCGAGCAGTATGGCGACGACCAGGTGAAAGTGTATAAATCCGCGTTTACCGCTATGTATACCGCCGTGACCTCTCACCGTCAGCCGTGCCGCATGAAGCTGGTCTGCGTCGGCCCGGACGAGAAGATTGTCGGTATCCACGGCATTGGCTTCGGCATGGACGAGATCCTGCAAGGCTTCGCGGTGGCGCTGAAGATGGGCGCGACCAAGAAAGACTTCGATAACACCGTGGCGATCCACCCGACCGCGGCAGAAGAATTTGTCACCATGCGTTAATCTGAATGCCCCTCTTCTGAGGGGCATTTTTTTTACATTCATAAATCGTTGCAAAACGAATGCTCCGAAAAGAGTGATCTACCGCACATATCCCTCCCCGTACACCGAAGCGAATGTCTACGCTTAATGAACACCCGGAAAAACTTGTCACTGTGAAAACCTAACCGGAGGTTCTTATCGCCATGTTCAACCAGAAACTACAGGTTGCCGAAAACGTCGCGTTCGAAATTGCAGAGGAGCTGCGCTACGAGACCGATCCCTGCGAGTTGAAACTGGATGAGATGATAGAGGCTGAGCCGGAGCCGGAAATGATCGAGGGGCTGCCCGCCTCCGATGCCCTTACGCCCGCCGATCGTTACCTTGAACTGTTCGAGCACGTGCAGTCGTCGCGGCTGTTTGTGGATAGCAAAACCTTTCCCGACTGTGCGCCAAAGATGGACCCGCTGGATATCTTAATCCGCTACCGAAAAGTCCGTCGCCACCGAGATTTTGACCTGCGCCTGTTCGTGGAGAACCACTTCTGGCTACCCGATTCACTCTCTACCGAGTATGTCTCCGACCCTGGCATGACGCTTAAGGAGCACATCGATAGCCTGTGGCCCGTGTTGACGCGCGAGCCGCAGGACCATATTCCCTGGTCTTCTCTGCTGGCGCTGCCGCAATCGTATATCGTGCCCGGCGGGCGATTCAGCGAAACCTACTACTGGGATTCCTACTTCACAATGCTTGGGCTGGCGGAAAGTGGCCGCCAGGACATGCTGAAATGCATGGCGGATAACTTTGCCTGGATGATTGAGCGCTACGGCCATATCCCTAATGGCAACCGCACTTATTACCTCAGCCGCTCTCAGCCACCGGTCTTTGCCCTGATGGTGGAACTGTTCGAGGAGGACGGCGTGCGCGGTGCGAAGCGCTATCTGGACCATCTGAAAATGGAGTATGCCTTCTGGATGGATGGTGCGGAGTCGTTGCTGCTTAATCAGGCCTATCGCCATGTGGTGCGTATGCCGGACGGATCGATGCTCAACCGCTACTGGGACGACCGTGACACGCCCCGCGACGAGTCCTGGATTGAGGACGTAGAGACGGCGAAACATTCCGGGCGTCCACCGAATGAAGTGTATCGTGATTTGCGCGCGGGCGCGGCCTCCGGCTGGGATTACTCCTCACGCTGGCTGCGGGATGCCGGCAGGCTTGCCAGTATCCGCACGACGCAGTTCATCCCGATTGATTTGAACGCCTTCCTGTTCAAATTAGAAAGTGCGATCGCCAATATCTCCGCCTCAAAAGGCGATCAGGAGACGGCCGACCAGTTTCGCCAGAAAGCCCGCGATCGCCGCGCAGCGGTGAATCGCTATCTGTGGGATGACGAAAACGGCTGCTACCGTGATTACGACTGGCGTCGTGAAGAGATGGCATTGTTTTCTGCGGCCAGCATTGTGCCACTGTATGTTGGCATGGCGACCCATGAACAGGCCGAACGGCTGTCAGACGTCGTCAAAGCGCGTCTGCTGACGCCGGGCGGTATCATGGCGACCGAATACGAAACCGGCGAACAGTGGGATAAACCCAACGGCTGGGCACCGCTGCAGTGGATGGCCATTCAGGGGTTCAAACAGTACGGCAACGACTCGCTGGGTGATGAGATCGCCTGGAGCTGGCTGCAAACGGTGAACCTCTTTTACAAAGCCCATCACAAGATCATTGAGAAATACCACATCGCCAGCAGCACACCGCGTGAAGGGGGCGGGGGTGAGTATCCCTTGCAGGATGGTTTTGGCTGGACGAACGGCGTGGTGCGGCGGCTAATAGGGTTGTATGGTGAGCCTTGACCCCAGCCATTTTTAAACGGGAAGCGGCGATTTACCGCCCTAGCCGTAAGTTCCCCTCCCCCTCTTCCCGGAGGGACGAGGGGGATTTCTCAGCCCACAGAGGGAGAAGGAAAGTATCAGCGAATCGCATCATAAATGGCGGTCTGGATTGACTGCCATTTTTTGGTGGTGGCATCCGGTTGTGAATGGGCGCGCCGCGTCGCCATTTCTGCATCGTGCTTCTGACGCTTCACCACCGCTGGCACGGTACAAAACGCTTGCAGGTACTGCTTACGCATTGACGTCAGTGATTCGCCGCCAGACATGGCGTGGCCAAGCGTGTTAATAAAGCGACGGCATGGCTTCTCTTCCACCATGTTTTGCCGATAGCGCAGCATGAGCTCCAGCACGTCGTCATATTTTGCCGACATCGCCTCTTCCGTCCATGACAGCTTCCAGTCCATGCCACCCTGTAAAAACAGCAGCGCCACGCGGGTGTCATTGCGGTTGATGGCGGAACGGAAATTGTTCTCGTCCCAGGTAACACCCATGCGGGTCAGCGTTTCTCGCGAGGAAGGCGCTTCACGCATCTCTTTTGGCTGGGTCGTTTCTGCGGCTTTCACGACGGCGGGCTGCGGTTTGCTGCTGGTCACCAGCCAAAATCCTCCGACAGCAATCGCGATAACCATCACCCCCACCGCGCCCCACAACATGCCTGAAATGAGCTGTTCACGCTGTTCCGGCGTTCGCGGCGCACGCTGGGTGGGTTTTTCTATAGTGTCGCGCACTTCAAAGAGATCGCCCCCCGTGACGCGATCCATTTTCTGCGCCTTTTCCCAAAAAGCATGCAGTTCGCTGGCATCCACCGCCATGAGCGCAGCTGGGTTGACGCGCGTCCTCCCCTCTTCAAACGCGCGCTGGACGGGACGGGTGATTTGCGAATAGTAGCTATCCAGCAGCTGCATCTGCGACGAGCTTAACGCCTGTTGCACGGTAATGTTGTTACGGATTTGCCGGATATCTTCGAGGAAGGTTTGCAGGGTTTTACGCGGTTCAACCAGCAGCGTCAGCATTGAGGGATCGCTAAAGAGCGAGGCGTAATACCGGCTGTATTCCCTTTTATCCACCAGCATCTGCGCCAGCTCACTGAACATCATGCCGCTGAGGACATCGTTGATTTCCCCCAGCTTCAGCCAGCGCCGCACGCGGTCAGCATTAAATAGGGTCTTAAGGTGGTTATTTAACCGTAGCTGATCGGGCCACGCTTGGTGGATTAGCCCTTTGATCATGAGTTCAATCGCGCGGACCTGCTTATGCGCCTGCTGAAGTTGGCTCTCGCTACTGGGGACCAGGTCAGTACTGTAGGTTAACAGAGGCTGCTGCAGGCGAAGATGCTCCAGCGTCGTCACAAATCGCATGGCTGCGATAAGCTGATTTTCGCTGACATCCTGGCCACTTTCGTACTGGGGAACCCGCTGCTGCAACAGGCGCAGCTGCAGCGTAAATTCTGACATTTCAGCGTCGTTCAGATTGAGCTGTTTCGCAACGGCAGTCCATCCCCCCAGCCCTAAGCGGGCACTATCCAGCTGTTCCAAAAACCAGCGTGGGTCTTTTCCTTCAGAAACATGTACATTCAGGAGAAGCAGGATTTCCACAGACGCCTGACGAATGACCGCCAGGCAATGTTCAAACTGTTCGCGAAAATGATGTGATGAGCTAAAAGCCATGATATTCCTTCAGAGACAACGAAGACATCTGAGCTGGTCGGTATCAGCCGTTTTTCTTTTTATTTATACGCGGTTAAACATACCTGACTTTCTGTTGAAATAAAGTGACAACCCTATAATCATGTAAAATGTCTCAGGAGTATCTGAATGCCTGCCTTTACTACATCTCGCCTGACCTGCTCACCGCTACAGGAACATGACTGGCCCTTCTTTCTGGCCTTGCAGCAAGACCCGGACGTGATGCGTTTTGTTGCAGAAGATCGCCCAGAGGCAGAGATCCGTGCCGCATTCGATGCCCGCCTCGCCCCCTGGACACCGGGAAGCGCGCACTGGCTGTGCCTCGTGGTTCGTGATGCCGCCAGCCAGACGCCGCTTGGCGTCACCGGTTACATTCATCGGGAAGAGGATTGCGCCGAAGTCGGTTTTCTTTTCGCGCCGACGGCACAAGGGAAGGGTTATGGCTTTGAGTCGCTGCAGGCGCTGTGTCATTTCGCGTTCTCCCAGGGCCACATTCGCCGCCTGACGGCCACCGTCACGGCAGGCAACCATGCCTCCAGGCGGCTGCTGGAGAAAACCGGTTTTCAGCTGGAAGGCGAGCTGCGGGAGAGCTATTACCTCGCCGGGCGCTGGCATAACGACTGGCTTTTCGGACTGTTAAAACAGGAATATCGGGTACATCCGCACTGATTAACAGCCATTTGGCGGATATTTATCCTTTCGCGTTTCCTTTACTGTATTGCCGTAAAGAGGAACAGAAAATGTTAAATACATCTGCTGCGGCTATTGATTTAATTAAGAAACAGCAAGGGCTGTCCCTGGAAAAATATCGGGATGATAACGGTATCGAGATAATCGGCTATGGTCATGTTATTCAGCACGGGGAAAATTTCCACGGCCTAATTACCCCGGAAGAAGCAGAACGTTTGTTATATAACGATATTCAGATCTACGAAGCGTTACTCCAGGGCGATACTACCCGCTCCATAACGCAACACCAGCACGATACGCTGGTGTTGTTGATGTTTAGTTTTGCCGATAAGCCCCGCGCGGCGAAAGCGATCGCTCAGGCTGTTGTCCGGGTATAGAGCATCGCGGCCTGGGTGCGATTTTTCACCTCCAGCCGCCGAAAGAGGGCTTCAAGGTGTGCCTTCACGGTGGCGGCGCTGATGTTCAGGCTGCGCCCAATCTCTTTGTTGGATTCCCCGGCGGCCAGTCTTTTCAGCACGTCATGCTGACGGTCGCTTAATGATAAGAGCGCCTGGTTCGCCGTTTGCGGTGCGAGCCATTCGCCGGGAAAACAGACCATCCCTCTGGATACGGAATCCAGCACTGCGGCAAACCGCTCCGGACTGGCGTTACGCGGCACAATCGCCATCACATTGCGCTGCAACACCTGCTCCGCCCATCGGGCCTCTTTTTTCGCCAGTACCATCACCACCCTTATCAGCGGAAAGCGGTTTAAGGTTTCGTCCAGGAATGCAAAATCGGCCATCTGCATTAAATTCCCGTCAATCATGACGAGGGCGGAAGGTGATTCCGACAGCTGCGTCCATAATTCATCTGCCTGACAGGTCCCTGTCACCTTTATTTCCGGAATTAACGTCTGCAGATAGCTTATCGCTCCATGAATAAACAGTGACTGCCTGTCAAACATGATTACTCGCATTGGATGTTATCCCTCTAAAAATAGCGAGGGGGGATTTTACAAAGGTATTATTTGAGAAAAAACTCAATGAACGGAAAGGTTACAAATCAACCAGCAATCTTTATATCTGCCCGCAATTAGACATATTTGTTTTGAGGATTTCCTTAAGGGGTTCCTTCCCCCTCAGGCGAGGTCTTTACAGGAACATCCCCCCTGAAACTTCAATGCGTTGCGCCGTCATCCAGCCCAGTTTGTCACTGAGCAGCGCGGCAATCGCATCACCAATATCATCCGGCAGGCCCACGCGCCCCAGCGCCGTTTGCGAAGCCAACATCTTATTAAGCTCTGCGTTATCTCGGACACGCCCACCGCCAAAGTCAGTTTCAATCGCCCCTGGCGCGATGATATTGACGGAGATGCCGCGTGCACCTAGCTCTTTGGCCTGATAACGGGTCAACACTTCCATCGCCCCTTTCATCGCCGCGTAAGTGCCAGAGCCCGGTTGCGTAAAACGCGCCAGCCCGCTGGAGACGTTCAAAATACGACCACCGTCCTTCATCAATGGCAGTAAACGCTGGGTCAGGAAAAACGGCCCCTTGAAATGGATGTTCATCGCATCATCAAACTGGGCTTCCGTCGTCTCGGTATAGGGGGCGTATAAACCGGTGCCGGCATTGTTTAATAAATAATCGAAGGCATCGCGCTGCCAGACCGTGTTCAGGGTTTCCTGCACCTTTTGCGCGAAATTTTCGAAGCGGGAAATATCACCAACGTTAAGCTGCAGCGCGGCCGCCTTAACCCCTTTTGCTTCAATTTCACGCACAACGTCCAGCGCTTCCTGCTGGCTGCTGTTGTAGGTGAGGATGATCCCGGTACCTTGCGCCGCCAGCTTCAAAACCGCGTTTTTACCCAGGCCGCGGCTGCCGCCCGTTACTAATGCAATACGTTCAGTCATAAGAAACCTCATTTCTACTGTCATGGTGATTGAGAAAGAGCTTATTAGGTGATAGAAAATCAATAAAGAGTGTAAAAAACGCTTCACTGTTTCATCTTGAACAACAATGAGCTTCGCCTATGGATAAAATTCACGCAATGCAGCTGTTCGTTCGGGTCGCGGAACTGGAGAGTTTTTCCCGCGCGGCAGAGACATTAAGCCTGCCGAAAGGAAGCGTCTCACGCCAAATACAGACGCTGGAAAACCGCCTCGGCGCCCAACTTTTGCACCGCACCACGCGTCGCGTCAGCCTGACGCAGGACGGCATGGTCTATTACGAGCGGGCCAAAGACCTGCTGTCAAATCTCGACGAGCTGGACGGCATGTTCCAGCATGATCCCTCCAGCATCAGCGGCCGGTTACGCGTTGATATGCCCATCGGTGTCGCTCGAAATTTAGTCATTCCCAAACTGCCTGCTTTTTTGCAGCAGTACCCCGGAATAGAGCTTGAGCTTAGCAGTAGCGACCGTCTGGTGGATGTCATTCGTGAAGGTTTTGACTGTGTGGTGCGCGTGGGCACGCTGAAAGATTCCGGTCTTATCGCCCGCCCGCTGGGTAAATTGTCGGTGATTAACTGCGCCAGCCCGGATTATCTGGAGCGTTTTGGCTACCCCGATTCACTGGAGGATTTGGCTTCCCACGCCGTCATTCATTACGCCGCCACGTTGGGGACTCGCCCGCAGGGGTTTGAGTTTTATAATGGCACTTCAACGCAGTGGGTCAAAACGGGCGGGGTATTGACGGTCAACAGTACGGAAACCTATCACGCAGCCTGCATCGCCGGGCTGGGGATTATCCAGGTACCTCGCGTTGGCGTACGTCACTCCTTACGGTCAAAAAAGCTGCTGGAGATCCTACCGCAATACCGCGCAGAACCGATGCCCGTTTCACTGATTTACCCGCACCGTCGTAACCTCTCTCGCCGCGTGCATCTGTTCATGGAGTGGCTAACCGATCTCACAAAAGCTTACGTGGACTAGCCGCAAGCTATAATTCAATAACATCCAGCTCAACGAAAAAGGAAAACGCGCGTGACGCCGGAAAACAACCCGCAACGACCCTCTCAACATTTAGATTACGATCCCATCAAAAAGATGGACACCGAGCCTGAAGAGGCCAAATCATCGGGCAAAGCCAGCAAAGCGCTGGAAACCGTCACCAGCACGGCTGAGAAAATTCAGCGTCGTCCCATGATTGCGCATCTGATACGCGCAGCGGAACGTTTCAACGACCGTATGGGTAACCAGTTTGGTGCTGCCATTACCTATTTTTCCTTCTTATCCATGATCCCTATCCTGATGGTGTCCTTCGCGGCAGCGGGTTTTGTTCTCGCCTGGCACCCGACGCTGCTTCAGGATATTTTCGATAAGATCCTGATGAACGTCAGCGACCCGACGCTGGCTGGCACGCTGAAAAGCACTATTAATACCGCCGTGCAGCAGCGCACCACCGTTGGCATTGTGGGGCTGTTGATTGCGCTCTATTCCGGTATTAACTGGATGGGCAACCTGCGCGAAGCCATTCGCGCCCAGTCCCGCGACGTTTGGGAGCGCACCCCGCAGGATCAGGAGAAGATTTGGGTTAAGTATTTCCGTGACTTTATCTCACTGATTGGCCTGCTCGTTGCGCTCGTCGTGACGCTCTCGATCACCTCTGTCGCCGGTTCCGCGCAGCAGATGATTATCTCTGCGCTGTATCTCGACTACATTGATTGGCTCAAACCCGCGTGGCGCGGCATTGGGCTGGCGATTTCTATCTTTGCTAATTATCTGCTGTTCTTCTGGATCTTCTGGCGCTTACCTCGCCATCGCCCGCGTAAAAAGGCGCTGATCCGCGGGACCTTGATTGCGGCAATTGGTTTTGAAGTGATTAAAATCGTGATGACCTATACGTTGCCATCGCTGATTAAGTCCCCTTCCGGCGCTGCGTTCGGCTCCGTGCTGGGGTTGATGGCGTTCTTCTACTTTTTCGCCCGCCTGACGTTATTCTGCGCCGCGTGGATTGCCACCGCCGAATACAAAGACGACCCGCGAATGCCGGGCAAAACGCACCGCTAATCACACTGTCGGGCTGAAAATTTCAGCCCGATTAATCATTTCAGCATATAAATCCAGCCCGTAACTTTTATTTAACCAAAAACCAGTTTTATTCTCTGATATTTAAAATCTGTGAAGCATTTCATGGAAGTGATTTGGCTGGCCTGAAAATTATCCGCTTTTTGTTGCTTTTATGACCGCAACGCAACTTTGTTACAGATTGAAATGTCGCTTTTGCTATGTCTAATATGGCCGTTCGTTCGCCAAAAAATAAGAAAATATTATGCAAGCAACCGCCACAACACTCGACTCTGGAGCGGAAAACGTTCCCGTCAACTCGCGCAATAAAGTTGTCATCGCATCGCTGATTGGCACCGCCATTGAGTTCTTCGACTTTTACATTTATGCCACCGCGGCCGTTATTGTCTTCCCGCATATCTTCTTCCCGCAGGGTGACCCAACGGCGGCGACGCTTCAGTCTCTGGCAACCTTTGCGATTGCGTTCGTTGCGCGCCCAATTGGCTCTGCGCTGTTCGGTCACTTTGGCGATCGTATTGGTCGTAAGGTGACGCTTGTGGCTTCCCTGCTGACCATGGGCATCTCTACCGTGGCGATTGGCCTGCTGCCTACTTACGAAACCATTGGCATTTTGGCTCCTGTCCTGTTGGCGCTGGCGCGTTTTGGTCAGGGCCTGGGTCTGGGGGGGGAATGGGGTGGCGCGGCGCTGCTGGCAACCGAAAATGCCCCTGCACGTAAGCGTGCGCTGTATGGGTCATTCCCACAGCTGGGCGCACCGATTGGCTTCTTCTTCGCGAACGGGACATTCCTGCTGCTCTCCTGGCTGCTGACGGATGAACAGTTCATGAACTGGGGATGGCGTATACCGTTTATTTTCTCTGCCGTTCTGGTGCTGATTGGCCTGTATGTCCGTGTTTCCCTGCATGAAACCCCTGTTTTCGCGAAAGTGGCGGCGGCGAAAAAACAGGTAAAAGTCCCGATGGGTACGCTGTTGACTAAACATCTCCGCGTGACCGTGCTGGGCACGTTCATCATGCTGGCAACGTACACCCTGTTCTACATCATGACCGTCTATTCCATGACCTTCAGTACTGCCGCTGCGCCGGTCGGTCTGGGGCTGCCGCGTAACGAAGTGTTGTGGATGCTGATGATGGCGGTTATTGGGTTTGGCGTGATGGTGCCGATTGCGGGCCTGCTGGCAGATAAATTTGGCCGTCGTTCGAGCATGATTGTTATCACCTCGCTGATTATCCTCTTTGCGCTGTTTATCTTCCCGCCGCTGTTGGGTTCGGGTAGCCCTGCGCTGGTGATGGCCTATCTGCTGATTGGCCTGAGCCTGATGGGATTGACCTTCGGCCCAATGGGCGCGCTGCTGCCGGAGCTGTTCCCAACGGAAGTGCGTTACACCGGTGCCTCTTTTTCATATAACGTCTCGTCGATTCTGGGGGCGTCCGTAGCGCCGTATATCGCCACCTGGCTGCAAGCGAATTATGGCCTGTTCTATGTGGGTGCCTATCTGGCAGCCATGGCTGCACTGACGCTGATTGCGCTGCTGCTGACGCATGAGACTAAACACCAGTCGTTATAAAGGTGTTTTCACCCTCTCCTGCAGGGAGAGGGTGAAAAAAGACCGCACCTTACTTCTTCATCTGCGCCAGAATGTTCCGGCACTGGTTGGCATCCCCTTCTGATGGCGAAATCAACGCCAGCAACGCCGCCGCTGGCGTAACCAGCGTTGCAAGTGCGGCTGCCACCGCGCCGCGAGCAATCAGCGGCCCGGCCTTCACGCCCGCCTGCGGATTTTTGAACGTGCCGCGCACGTAGAGCGGGGAGCGCAGGGTGATGATACGAATCCCCTTACTTTCCGGATCGATGGTCAAATCCAGCTGCTCCGAGGCCATGCTGGCGGTGCCGGTCACGTTGATGACGGCGTTCTCCGTGTCGAAGGCGAAAATTTGCGGACGCGCGACGCCGTTCACCAGTTCCAGGTTGGCCGCTGCACAGTTAACCCGTACCTCATCGTCACCGAATATCTGCCCGATAATAAAATTACCAACGTTCAGCCCCAGAATCTCCATCAGGTTACGGCTGATCAGCCCGTCATTCATCAGCAGCTTCAGGTTACCGTTGCTGCTGCCGAGCAGCGCCGCCACAGAGTTACCCACCCCGCGAATGTCGGCATCACCGTTCATTTCACCCAAGGTTTTCTGCATCAGCTCGACGTTGGGCATCAGTTCTTTCAGCTTAAGCCGCCGCGCCTGTATATCGGCTTTCCCCTGCATCGGTTTTTTATTCCCTTCCAGATGAATGTTCGACGAAATTGTTCCGCCAGCCAGGCCGAATTTCAGCGGCTGCAGGCGCAGGTCAGCGTTTTGCAGCAGGATATGGGTTGAGAGGTTGCTGATCGGTAACGTGCTGCCATGCTCAATCTTGCCGCCTTTAAAGCGCACATCGGCATCCATCACGTTCCATTTGTCGGTTTCAAAGCGATCGTAAGGCAGGACTTTGCCCGCAGGCTGGACGTCCTTTTTCACCTCTTTTGCTTTCGTACCTTTGCCTGAATCAACGCCAATCAGCGGCCCCAGATCGGCGAGACGCAGCTGGCGGGATTCCACGTCCCCTTCCAGCTTCGGACGCGGTTTTCCGGTGGTATAGGTCAGCGAGCCGTGAATGTCGCTATCCCCAATGCGGCCGTTGAAATCGCGGTAATCAAAGACCGACGCTTTTTCAGCGTCGATTTTCGCCACCAGATGTCCATCGGTTTCAAACGGTGGCGTATCCGGTAGCAGGACACCCGTGAGATCGTAAAGCGCGCCCAGCGAGTCTCCTGCAAACTTCAGCTGCAGATCAACGCCCCCCATTTTCATCGGGTCGTTAACCGTTCCGGTGAACGCCACCCGTGTATTTCCGGAGCGGAAATCTGCCTGCACCGGGAACGGTGTGCCTTCACTGCGTAGCGCCAGCATGCCGCCAATCTTACCGGTTCCGGTCAGCGGCTGGCCGTTATAGCGCCCCTTCGCCGTCAGGCCGAAAACGTAATCACCGGCTTTGGCAGCGTCTCCTTTGGCTTTACTGCCTGTGACCTCACTGAACGGCAGCGGTTTACCTAAAGGATCGACCAGGATCTCCACGTCAGCCTTGCTGACCTTGTCATCAATGGCGATCCGCCCGCGATCGAAAAGAATATTATCCAGGCGGAAAGACCAGGATGAAGGCTGGGCATTGGGATCGTTCTCGCCGCTGCTGGCCAGGTTAAAGGTCCAGTTGTTATTTTTTTCGGAAAGGCGAATCAGGCGTGCATCTGGCTTTTGCAGTTTGATCCACGGCAGATAAACCGTTTTCGTCAGCAGCGCGAGCGGTGCCAGCGTGGCTTCAACGCGCGGCAGGTGAACCATAGTGACTTCAGGGATATCCGGGGGGTTGCCAAGAATAATGTCATCAGCATGGACATGCGGCCAAGGTACCCAGCTTCGCCAGCCGGTTTCCTCTTTCTGGCGCTCCCACACAACCCCCAAATCGCCGCGTATCGCGAAGGGCCTGTTCAGTTCAGCTGAGACTTTCTGGTTGATGGTCGGCTTGAGACGGTTCCAGTCGAACGTAGCGATAATGATGATGGCTACCACGATCAGCAACAAGAAAATCCCTGCGATCCAGGCGATAACCCTGGTTGTTTTTGTCATTTTTGTCCCCTTTCCTGATGACCTTGCCTATAAAACTATAGTCCAGACAAAGGGAAACATTCTGATCAGAGGGATGTTCGCACGTTTTCCAGAGTATTCATCGGTACGGGACGGGAGAGGAAATAACCTTGCGCGGCGGCAGCCGTTGAGTTTTGCACATCGCGCCACTCTTCCAGCGTTTCAACGCCTTCTACAATGACACCCTGGCAATAGCGGTTCATCAGCTGCAATAGCAGCATGAACAGGTTTCGGCCTTCCGAAGTCTGGCGCAGCATAACAAACAGATCGCGAGCCACTTTGATGTAGTCATAACGCACTTCGCTAAGGGCAGAGAAGTTCGCCATGCCGGTGCCGAAGTCATCCAGCCACAGCGGGCCAAATTCGCATATCGAGGCAAACGATGAGTCCTGCGGAAGACGAACGTGTTCTACCAGCTCGAACCGCATCCACGGCAGGCTGGCGATAAGCTCCTGCAATTTCGCATTCTGACGCAGCGCCAACAGGGTCGGGCCATCCACATTTACCGAGGCGAGGATATCGTGCTGCTCAAAAAACGGGCGTTTCGTCGCCAGCATGTGCAGCTGCTCTTCCAGCACGTCAAGACGGTGACGAACGCTCACTTCTGCGAAATAACGATCGGGCGCGATGCGCTGTGTCGGGTTTGATGGGTGCGTAACGACCGTCAAAATTTCAATCGCCATCAGCCGACCATCGGTGCGATAGATGGGCTGATAGGTATACACACGCTCACATTGCAGCCAGTAGCGATGCTCCTGCAAGTTCTCAATACTTGCCTCAGGCGTAGTGCTTAGCCGCTGGATAACCTGCTCTGACTTCATTTCAGATGTCCTGTTGTTGGGAATGGCCTTGCTGGACTCGTCACAGAGTTATCGGCGCGGCAATTGAGAACTTTATGTTCAGTTCACCGGGATAATGAAATTAAGATGACAGAAATTGCCAGGAACACGCGCTGGCTCAAGAAAAATAATGGAACGTTGTTTTAATATAGTTGACCACATAATCCGCTCAGCGCACACTACCGAAAATTACTCTGTTTAGGTCTACGACTATGTCCAAAAAAATTGCCGTGATTGGCGAATGCATGATTGAGCTGTCGCAAAAAGGCGCGGAAGTCAGCCGCGGTTTTGGTGGCGATACCTTAAACACCTCCGTTTATATTGCCCGTCAGGTTGCACCTGAAGCCCTTGCCGTGAACTACGTGACGGCGCTGGGTACGGACAGTTTCAGCCAGCAGATGCTGGAAGCCTGGCAGAGTGAAAATGTGCAAACCTCGCTTATCCAGCGCATGGAAAACCGCCTGCCGGGTCTGTACTACATCGAAACCGACAGCACCGGTGAGCGCACCTTTTACTACTGGCGTAATGAAGCGGCCGCGAAGTTCTGGCTGGAGAGCGATGCCGCGACCGCTATCTGTGAAACGTTAGCGACCTTTGATTACCTCTACTTAAGCGGGATCAGCCTTGCCATCTTAAGCCCGGTCAGCCGTGAAAAGCTGCTGTCGCTGCTGCGCACCTGCCGTGCCAATGGCGGTAAGGTGATTTTCGATAACAACTATCGCCCTCGCCTGTGGGCAAGCCGTGAAGAGACGCAGCAGGTGTATCAGCAGATGCTGCAGTGCACCGACATCGCGTTCCTGACGCTCGACGACGAAGATGCCCTGTGGGGCGAGAAGCCGGTCGAGGAGGTGATTGCCCGGACGCAGGCCGCTGGGGTGAGCGAAGTCGTGATTAAGCGCGGAGCAGATTCATGTCTGGTTGCCATCACGGGTGATAGCGTTGTAGAAGTGCCGGCAGTGAAGCTGGCGAAAGAGAAAGTGATTGATACCACTGCGGCGGGAGATTCTTTCAGTGCGGGTTATTTGGCAGTACGCCTGACGGGCGGAACGCCTGAAGCGGCGGCACAGCGTGGCCATTTGACGGCCAGCACGGTGATCCAGTATCGCGGGGCGATTATTCCACGCGAGGCAATGCCAGCTTAACAAAGGTGCGGGCTAATGCCCGCAATCTCACCCTCTCCCTGTGGGAGAGGGAATTAAAACGTTACTGCGCCTGCGGAATATCTGTCGCATCCGGGTGCAAATCATCCGCCGCTGAAGGCTGTGCAGCCTGCGATACCGGCGTCATAATCCCGTCCCAGGTTGCCTGCAGTTCCTTCATGTCATACTCCGGCTCGCCTTTCGGCTGCAGGAGGACTAACGCCATATCCTGAGACAGCTGCTGGCGCAAATCCTGATTTAACATATCAACGGTCAGACCGTTCAGGAAGTCCTGACGCAGCTTCTGATACTGCTCCGGTGCGATATCTACCACCTGATTCTGCAATGAACGAATGCGTTGGCTGATCAGGATATCGGTATCGGCTCGGGCATAAGTGGCAAACAGCTTCTGAAGCTCCAGTTTTTTCTGCGCCACCAGCGCGTTGAACTCTTCTTCCGCCAGGCCATCTTTACGCACTTTTGCCAGCTCTTTGGCCACCACGCCCAAATTCGCATTCAGCTTGTCGCCTGGCGATTCGACGTTAATGGCGCACTGCGCACGCTGGAACAGCACTCGGCAGTCAAAGCCAAGTCCGATGTTTTTCGCGTTATTTTTACTCAGCGTCTGCTGAACGTGCCAGAACAAGGCTTCACGCGCCAGGTCCGCACGCCAGTAACGCAGCAGCGCGGCGGACTCACGGATAGGTTGCCATGAGGTATCCCACATCATAGAGAGGCGATCCTGACGCACGGTGTCCGTCATGATGCTGACAGGCTCTGCACGCAGCGGAGAGAGCGTCGGGACAGGGGCTGGCGTTTCACGCTTGCCTTTCAGATCGCCAAACGCTTTGTTGATCTGCTCGACTACCGCACGGCTGTCTACGTTCCCGACGACGATCAGCGTCATCGCATCCGGTGTGTACCATTTCTGGTAGAAGGATTTTACCTGCTCGGTGTCAACCGGCTGTTTTAGCGGCTCTGCCGGATCGTGTCCAAGCAGCGTCGACCCTTTCAATCGGTAACGCCACCAGCCCTCTTTGGTATCCGCAGGCCAGGTTGCCACCATGTCGCTGTTGCTCAGCGCATAGTTGATGGTTTCCGGCGTAATCGCCAGATTGCCAGTGGCATCAGAGAGATACGTCAGCGCTTCTTTAAGGAGATCGTTACGGTTATTCGGCAGGCTCAGGTTAAACATGGTGTAGTCATACGAGACGACCGCCGGAGGCAGCGGGCGTTTCGGGTCGATAGCCTGTTGCCAGAGCGAACGCACCTGAACCGCTTGCAAACTGCCGCTCTGGGTGAGCGCCAGTCGAGGAATAAAATGGCTAAAACCAGTTTGCTGGGTGCTTTCAGTGAGGGAGCCTGTGTTTACAGACAGACGGATTTCAATACGGTCGCTAGGGCGCTGCGGGGTGGCTAAAACTTGCCACTGGAAACCATTCGCTAGCGTCCCTTGTTGCCAGGCCGGGTCTGGCTGGAGAGCATCTGCCTGCACATAACTGGCTGCTGCCATCATCAGCAAACCGCCGGTTAAGAGTCGAATTTTTGTGCCCTGCATGTGAACCCCTGATCAACATTCCTGGTTAAAAAGAGTGTCTCGCGACGCGCTTCACTCTAAAACATGACGATGAAAACATGACAATTAGACCGCGTGTTCAGCAAAACGTCACGGTCAGACGTGAAATATACCCAAAAAAATCTTGTCGAAGTATGACAGGTACGAACAGGTATTATGCGCAGGAGCCCGCATCCCGACAAGGGAATGCGGGCATTTATCAGGAGATTAAGAGGATAAGCCAGCCGTTTTGTCGCCAGATGGACGGTTATTTAACGTATCGTCGAGCTTCTTATGATCCAGCTCTTTGACCCATTTCGCGACCACAATCGTTGCCACGCCGTTACCCACCAGGTTGGTTAACGCACGCGCTTCAGACATAAAGCGGTCAATACCCAGAATTAACGCCAGGCCGGCTACAGGCAAGTGCCCAACCGCCGAAATGGTGGCCGCCAGCACAATAAAGCCGCTGCCGGTTACGCCCGCCGCCCCTTTAGATGACAGCAGGAGCACCACCAGCAGTGTGATCTGATGGAAAATATCCATATGGCTGTTGGTCGCCTGCGCGATAAACACCGCCGCCATCGTCAGGTATATCGACGTCCCGTCCAGGTTAAAGGAGTAGCCCGTCGGGATCACCAGCCCCACCACCGACTTCCGGCAGCCTAGCTTTTCCATCTTATCCAACATGCGCGGCAGCGCGGATTCCGAAGACGAGGTCCCCAGAACAATCAGCAGCTCTTCGCGAATGTAGCGGATAAATTTGAAGATGCTGAATCCCGCCGCACGGGCGATTGACCCCAGCACCACCACCACAAACAGAATACAGGTGATATAGAAGCAGATAATCAGCTGTCCCAGCTGCACCAGCGTGCCGACGCCGTACTTGCCGATGGTAAACGCCATCGCACCAAAGGCACCAATCGGCGCCAGGCGCATGATCATATTGATGATGCCGAAGATGACCTGCGAGAAGCTTTCAATCACGTTGAAGATGATCTGCCCTTTGCTGCCCAACCGGTGGAGCGCAAAGCCAAACAGCACGGCAAACAGCAGCACCTGCAGGATATTCCCGCTGGCAAAGGCACCGATGACGCTACCCGGAATGATGTCCAGCAGGAAGGCCACCACCCCCTGATCTTTCGCCTGCTCGGCGTAGATGGCTACCGCTTTGGCATCAAGGGTGGCAGGGTCGACGTTCATCCCCGCACCGGGTTGCACCACGTTAACAATGATCAGACCAATAATCAGGGCAATGGTACTGACCACTTCGAAATAGAGAAGCGCTACTGCACCGGTACGCCCCACCGCCTTCATGCTTTCCATGCCAGCGATGCCGGTAACGACCGTACAGAAGATCACCGGAGCGATGACCATTTTGATGAGCTTAACGAAGGCATCGCCAAGCGGTTTCATTTGTGCGCCCAGTTCAGGGTAGTAGTGGCCAAGCAGAATACCGACTGCGATGGCTGTCAGGACCTGAAAGTAAAGGCTTTTAAAGAGAGAGGTTTTCATAGGGTGTCCTTGGGAAGAAAAACCACAGGCTTTTTAAGGTTATGGTTAACCTGCGGCTCTAAAATAACACCCACATAACAGGACAGAAATAAACCAGGTTCAAATTTGAAACACAAATGTTAAGAACTTTGAGCTGACTCGCACAAGCCAGCAACAAAATTACCCTTTTGCGTTATTGTCAGGGCTGGAAAGGTAGCGTTGCTCAAAAATATCCGACGGCACCGCGCGTGCAAACAAGAAACCTTGTCCACTCTCTACCCCTGCATCGGCAAGCCAGTCACGCTGCGCTTCGGTTTCGATACCTTCTGCAATCACATGCAGCTTGAGGCTACGCGCCATCTGAATAATGGCCTGCACCATACTACAGTCACTCGGCAGCCCGTCGACAAAGGTCTTGTCGATTTTCAGGACATCCACCGGCAGGGTTTTCATATGCTGAAGCTGACGCAGCCCGGCATAGCCCATACCAAAATCATCCAGCGCAATCCGAATGCCGGCATTGCGTAGCGGCTTCAGGATGGCAACCGCTTCGTTGGGATCGTCAATACGGCGGCTTTCCGTCACTTCCAGAATCAGCGTATCGGGCTGGATCCGGTAACGATGAATCAGCTCCAGCATTTCCGAAACCATGGTCGGGTGCATAAGCTGGAGGGCAGACAGATTGACCGACAGCGGCAGCGTTACGCCACGCTCCTGCCAGGCCGCAAGCTGACGGCACGACTCCTCAAGCACCCAATAGCCGACGGTCACCATCAGGCCGCAGGACTCAATGCGCTCAATCAGCCCTTCGGGGAGTTCCCATGTGCCGTCCGGCTGCTGCATACGCAGCAAGGCTTCAGCGCTTTTGACTTCACCCGTCAGCAAATTCACCTGTGGCTGGAGCCAGATAGCAAACTGGCGGTTATCCAGCGCGGTCAAAATGTCACTCTCTTCGGTCAGGCGCTGCTGCGCCTTTTCCATCTGTTCCGGGTCGAAGAACTGGATCTGGTTTTTCCCTTTGCGACGCGCCGTGAAGGCCGCCGAGAAGGCGCGGCTATAGAGCTGCTCTGCCGTCAGATCGCCATAAAACATCGCAATCCCGATGCTGGCGCTAGGGCGAAGCTGGATGCCCTGAATCGGCAGCCGCTCATTTATGACAGTGAGTACTTGCTGACCTAATGTGACGGCGTGCCACGGCTCTTTCACGCCGTGCGCAATCACCACCAGGTCATAACCGCTGACCTGGGTCAGCACCATGCGCGGCGCAAGGACTGATTTTATTTTTTCCACCAGCGTCAGCAGCAGCATTTCACGGTGGCTCTCTTTGAGCACGCCGGCCGTGTCCTGCAAGGTTTCGCAGGCGATCGCCATCAGCGCCGTCGTTTGCTGGCGCGCAACGGTCTGCTCCAGCATCGCCATGAGGAAAGCCTTATTGGGGAGTTCTGAAACGGGAAAACGCGTGGCGCTGCTGTTCAGTTCATCCTGCTGACGCTGAATGCGTTGCTGATTGATATTGTAACTGCGCACCAGCATCCCGATCTCATCATCATGGTGCATGGGCGGCAGCGCTAGCTGGTGACCCGCCTGCTCCTGCGGAGAGAGGGAGTTCAGCTCCCGGGCGATGCGTCGTACCGGGTGTACGATTAACCGGTTAATGCACCAGGTCAGGGCTACGCTCAGAATAAGCGTCATAAGTAAGCAAGTGGTCACTAACGTAACAACCCAGCTCATGACGAATTTATACATACGGTACGAATCCGCCTGCAGCACAAGGTAGGCCAAAGGCTGCGGATTCACAGGACGTTCAAGCGAGTAGACGGGCAGCGAGATTTGCACCGGCAGTTCAAACAGACGCATGATGGTCACCGGTACAGGACGCTCCGGAATAAAGCTCATCCGCAGGGCCTGGAACTGGTTCGGCAGCACGACATCCGCCCGGCTGACAATGCCCGCGGGTTGAATACGTTTTAAAATGGTTTCCGCTTCTGGAATATCCCCTTTCAGGATCGAAGCTGAAAGCGGGCCGCGCACCGAGCGGGCGATACTTTCTAATTGCGAAGCCGTGTTATAGCGATTCTGCTGTACGGAATGAAACAGCAAAATAACGCAAAAAAGCAGGACAAACAGCATAGTAACGGCTGAAACCATCGCCATCTGTTTGATCGTTAAAGAACGGCTGACACGCAAAATGACTCTCCACAAAACTCGAAGCGCAGGGCGCACCAGGGCGTAAACCTGGCGCGCCTGAGTATACCCGATTGCGGTGCCATTAAGAGAGACTTACAAATGGATTAAGTAAAATCCGATTACCAGTCCGCGTACGGTATGAGCGGCTGTGGAGGTAAGTCCATATCGCCCTGCCAGCCTGCAGCAGAATAACGCACATAGAGAAGCGCATGGCTTGGGGTATAGTCTTTCGCTTCCTGAATATCCACACCGAGGCCAACAAACCAGTTGGACGTAACCCGACGCTCGATAATTGCCCGCGCGGTATAACCTGTTCCCGAGGATGAACTGCCGTTAACCGGCTCACCTTTATCGGAATACAGTGGATCGCCATTCGCATCAACCTGATTATCCGGAATCAGACTCTGGATCGGATAGCGCATACCGTCGTTGGTCTTGGAGTGGGACCAGGAGACAGAGCCGCCCAGCTCCCATGACCAGTTCTCGGTGCGCTTGCGCCAGGTCACCGGCAATGCAAACGACACATACTCCTGCGGGCTGTAATAGCCGCCCTGACCTAGCGAATACCCGCTGAGATCTTTGTCGTAATGCCACAGCATGTTAGAAACACCGACCGTCAGACGCTCGTTGTTCTCATTAATCAGCTTGTAGTAATAGCCGGTCATCCAGCGGATACGCCAGTTATCCTCGACGTTTTTACCCGTCAGGCTGTCCATATTCAGACTTGACCAAACTCCGTTAGCCTCACCTTTGTCATAGCTCACGCTCACCCCGCCACCGGTTGCGCGTACGCCGCCCCAGGTGGTGCCGGTGTTGGTGTCTTTTTGACCGGCAAACGCGAGCAGAGAGCTGGAGATCGGACGGCGATGGGCATTGACGGTATAGCCTATTGGCCCCAAATCGTTGCTATAGCTTAGGCCGCCGACGACGTCGACGACGTCAAAGCCCATTGGCGTGGTCCCAATATCCATCGCCCAGGTTTTATTCTGCCAGCCAACCGCCACGCTTGCGCCGTTTGCCGTCTGGCTGGTATTGCCACTGCACGGCGTGGCTGAGCAAGTACCCCAGGTGGGATCATATTTCCCGTCTTTCGTGGCAAACGAACCGGCATCCATATTGACCAGATCGCTACGGAAGAACATCCGCCCATCCGCCAGCGGCGCATCAGCCTGCAGCATGGTGGTATGGGCTTTGAGGTCTGAATATCCCCCCGTGCCGCTGGACCCCCAGTAATCATGCTGCAGCGTGACGTTAACATCCTGCTGGCGATACAAATCTCCGGCGTCGCTGCGCACGCCGCGCTTCAGCCAGTCATCTTTTTCATCGTTTCGCGTCAGGCGAGTAAAGCTGTCGTTATCCGCCGGGCGCGTGGTGGTAATGCCAGACGACACCATTGCATCTTTATAGGTGTCCAGCGCCTGTTGAGGTTGGCCATTTTGTGCCTGGAACCTTGCCGCATCACGCAGTACCAGCGCGTTTTCCATCGACGCGGGCTGTGATTTGGCCTGCGGGGCGATGTTGTTGAACGTTTGTTCTGCGGCAGCGGAATCACCCAGCCCCGCCTGCGCCAGCGCAACCCGGCGCTGCATATTCAGGGACACCGGCTGGCCGTTCTGCGTTGCCGGGAGCTTCGCCAGCTCTGCGCGAGCAGCCGCTTTGTTACCTTGCGCAATATAGACTTCGGTCAGACCGAGGAGCGCATCTTCGTTTTGCGGCTCGCGCTTGAGCACGGTGTTATACGCCGTTTTCGCCGCCTCATTGTCGCCGCGCTGCTGCGCCCAGTCTGCCAGGGTTAATTCTATACGGGTGGAGGCGGGCTGCTGGCGCAGCAGGTTTTCTGCCTCTTGTTCTTTACCGCTGTCGCGCAGGCGGTTTGCGGTTTCCAGGACCTGATTACTTTGCAGCCGATCGGCCAGCTCCTGAATATTGCCGTTCCATTGGCTACGCGGCAGCGTGTTCAGGTGAGCAAGCGCTGCTCTGTCCTGGTCGTTGCCCGAGAGGTAAAGCCCGTTAGCGTAGACTTGATCTGGGTCGGTCGGCTTCTGGCCGGCAAGCTGGCGCATCAGCGTATCTGCCTGACTATGCTGGCCTGCGCTGTAGAGATCGCGCGACAGGCGGTAGGTGATCCACACGTCGCCCGGAGAAAGCGCCAGACGACGCCGCTGAATTTCTGCGGCCTGGGCGTATTTCCCCTGGTTTTCCAACTGTTCTGCCTGAGCAGAGAGCTGCTCGTTGGTCAGGCTCCGTTCAATATCATCAATGCTGCGACGCTGGCTGGCGGAGAGCGACTGGATAAACTGCGTGGCTTTCTCCGGAGACTGCGCGCGATAGATATTGGCCAGGCCGCGAACCGCATTGCTATTACCGCTGTCCATGCGCAACGCCTGGCGATAGTAACGCTCGGCGGCATCGTTATCTTTGCGCGCCGCGGCGGCATCCCCTAACCCCAGCACCGCATAGCTGTCGGTATTGTCGATATTGCGCGCCTGTTGGTAGTACCGTTCTGCCTGCGCGGGATTGTTCGCCTTAAGGGCCGCATCACCCTGCTGAATCAACAGCCAGTAGCGGTTAACCTTCAGCATACTGTCCCATTTGCCCCGATTATCGCTCTGCGGATCGAGGGCGATCGCCTTTTCAAACTGCGCAACGGCGCGGGCACGATCCCCTTTCTGCGAATACGCCTGACCCAATGCGCCAACGGCTTCACTGTCGTTATGGTTAGCGCTAACGGCTTTTTGCAGCTCTGCCACCGCTTTATTGCCCTGCCCGGCATCCACCGCTGCTATCCCTTCCGCTTTCGCGCGGAACGTCGGATCGGCAAGCTGTTTTTGCTGCGCTTCAAGCTGCGTGCGCGCTGCCGTCACATTGTCGCCATCGCTAAACACGCTCAGGTATTTTTGCAGCGCGCTAACGCTGGCGCTGCTGGCAGGCTGATCTTTGATCTGCTGATACCACATATCAGATGCCTGATTGCGGCCATTGTTGGATTTCGCCATATCCTGCAACACTGCAAAACCTTCGTCGCGGCGTCCGGTCTGGAACAATAGCTGCGCCAGCGATGCCTGTAACGGCGTGTTGCCAGGGTTCGTGGTATTGATTTTCTTCAGCTGGGCAATGGCCTCGTTGCGACGGGCAGGATCTTTCGCCACCACGTTCCAGTACTCCGTCGCCATGTCGCCGCTCGGCGGATTTCCGGCAAAGAGTTTGTCATACGCGGCAATCGCCTCCGGAGTATGTCCCGTTGTGGCAAGCAGCCTGGCTTGCTGTAACGCCTGACGACCATCGGGGGTGGAAAGCAGCATCGTGGTGCGTGAAGATTGATAAGCACTGGACTGCGGCGCAAGGCCTTTCAGACGATCCAGCGTTTTTTGGGCACCAGCGGCATCGCCCTGGCGAAGCAGGTAGCGAAAGCGTGCGGCAATAACGTCCGGGTTGTTCGGATCAATCAGTTCCAGACGATAGAGCGACTGGCGTACTAAATCTTCACGCTGCGTTGATTCGCCCAGACGCACCTGCTCCAGCAGCTGTTGCTGCTGCGGGGAATTGGCGGCCTGCGCCAACGGCAAGAGTGCCAGGCCAAGCGATAAACTGAGTAAATTTAATGTGAACTTGCGCATTCCTGGCCCCAATCCGGTATTAATTCACCTTTGGCGGTGAAGCGAAAACGATGCTGATCCCATCCTTGACCAAAGAGAGTCAGTACATAGCTGTAATAGGCATTGTTATCGGGAAAACGATCCGCGACGTGCTGGCGCTGTACCGCCTGGGCATCACGTTGTTGTAAAAAAGGCAGCATGGAGGCGGAAAAACCAACCGGGCCGTTGCCCGTGGGTTTCCCACTTGCCACATCCATTTTCTCCGGCGGCACGCCCTGCTTCGTGGTCATCATCGCCATGGGCTGGAAACGCGCCAACAGTCGGGCTTTTTGCGGGTCTTTGTCACTCATCATGCCGACCCAGAGGTAGACCCGGATGGCGTCATAGCTGCCCACCAGCGATTTATCCTGCTTCAGCTGCCAGCCTCGGTTTTTCTGGTACTGGACCCAGTCCGGGGAAAAACCTTTTGGCGCCGTCTCCAGCAGTAAACGCAAATTGGTTTCACGAAGGGTGGTCCAAGGCGCCCCAAAACGCGTGAAATAGCTCGCGAGCTGGGGGGGAAGATAGCTGGGGTTAAAGCGCCAGGCATTGTCTTCAGCAAAACCGATTTTACCCGGTAACAGCATGAAGCCCAGACCGGGCACTTTTATCACTTCCTCACCGGCAATGCGTTTGAGCAGCGCCTTTCCCGTGCGGGTATAGTCCGGGTTTTTCCACAGCCGGCCCGCTTCAAGCAAGGACCAGGCAATCCAGATATCCGCATCCGATGCGGAGTTTGAATCGATCGCTGCCCAGCTATCTTTGTCTTTTAGCCCCCACAACCAGGCCGGCAAGTGGTCATGCAAATTGCCCTGGGCAAGGTTATCGCGCGTCCACGCCAGCAACTGGTCAAATGCCTTGCGGTCATTCGCGGCCAACGCAAAGAATAACGCGTAGCTTTGCCCTTCCGAGGTCGTGATTTTGCGCATATCGCTGGGATCGATGACGCGCCCGCCTTCGCTGATGTAATCCTTTTTAAACTGCTCCCAGGCAGGCCAGGTGCAGGCGGCGCGGACCGTCGTCGCCACCAGCATCAACCCTGCTAACACGCACCAGCGAAAGGCTCTCATCACATCTTACTCATCATGATCCGGGTTCAGGCGACGACGGCTGATAATGCGCAGCAGACGCCACAGCACCCACGCCAGCAACACCACGCTGACGGCGGCCAGAATAGCCAGCAGCACCGGATGGTTAGCCAACGCGTACCACAGACGTTCGAACCACGGCAGATGGCCGACATAGTAGATATCCCCGACGCGCAGGCTGTTAACGCCGGACTCACGGATCACCGACACAGATCCAAACATGGATGCACGTTTGCCGCTGTCGTTCATCGCACCGTTGAGCAGTTCATACCCGCGCGGGCCGTCCGCTAACAGGGCCACCACGCTGCGCTGGTCATTGAAAGGCGACTGGAAGCCGACAATCGCCGCCATCGGTCCCTTAGAGGTGACGGCGGTCTGCACGCTGGCCTGGCGATCGTTAACATCCGGCATAATGCTCGGGAACTCTGTCTGGCGCATCGGTGTATTCACCCAGGACTGGGTAGCCTTCACCAGCATATCGATGCGCGTATCATCCTTCAGCTTGTCCGGAATGGTGCCAATCAGCATGATATCGGCATCTTTGTTCTGAATTTGGCTGCCATCATCGGTCAACGTGACGTTAACCGCCGGTAGACCAGTCTGGGCTCCTACCGTCGCCATGGCGTCCAGTAACGTGGTGACCTGACCTTCGCTTGGCGCTTTTGGCATCACCACGATAGATTCAGACAGGTCGGCCATGCGGCTGAACGGGAAGCTGGCATTCGCAAACGCGCGCAGATCCGGCATTGCGAGGAAGTGATAGAACCGGGAGAAGTCGATGGTCGACTCATCACCAATCACCACGCGGTTTTGCACCGGCTGGAAGGTGATGCAGTTTTCCAGCGATCCCCCTGGCATTGGGTTCATGTACTGGAAGTCAAAGCGCAGCTGGTTGACTGCGCCCAGCTTCAGCGCCGGGATAGAGACATCGGTTTTACCATCCAGCAGCCCCTGCAACACCGGCAGGCGCAGCATCAGCTGGTTGTTCTCCTGCGTGCTGGCAAGGCTGAAGGATTGCAGGAACTGGTTGTTCAGGCTGATATCCATGCGCGAGCTGTCTTTAATAGTCGGCGCGGTGTAACGGTATTTGAGATTGATATCAATTCCGTTGGTACGCAGCAGATACAGGTCAGGCGGCAAGTTCATTGACAGGCTGACTGGTGAAGGCTCAAGCCCCGTCGCCTGAAGCTGTTCTTCATACGTTTTTAGCTCGCCAAAGGTAACCGCGCGGTCAGTACGCACCCAGTTTGGCGCATCGTAAGGTTTACGCGCCAGCAGCGGCTTCACCTCATCAACGACCACGCTGCTGCCACGGAACAGAATGTTACCCTGAGCAATCGCCTTCGCCGCCTGCACCAGGTCTTTATCATCACGACCAAAGACCACCAGCAGCTTCACGTATGGGTTATCCGGGTGACTCATCATCTCGACGGTTGGCCCTTTGACCTCCGGATGGTCACGTAGGAAGGATGGGCGTTTGGCATTGGTTGCAAATACAATGGCGTTTTTGTCCGGCATTTTGTCGTACATAACCGGGAAATTCTGTCCGCGCCAGCCGGAGCGGGAGCCGAACCAGGATGCCACAATGGTCGCCGCCAGCTGTTCGGTCACATCCGGGGAGGATGCAAACACCATCGGCAAGCTAAGTGGGCGGCTGTCGCGTGGGTCAAAGAACGGGATCGGGAAGGCCGAGAGATCGTTCTGTAAGGCCAGCGACTGGTAGGTCATCTGCAGCGATGAGTTACGCCCCACGTCCATCCACAGCGTACTGCTGGCCGGGTTCTCACACACGTCGCGGTAATGGCCAACAAACTCCAGGCGGACACGGTTAAAGTCGGTGATGAACAGCGGGTTGATCGGCACCTGGGCGAGGGTTTTCTTACCCAGCTGCTCTTTGGTCACGGGCAGCACGTCCATCAGTTCATCATTCAGATAAACCTTCAGCTGAGACTGAACGGGAAGCAGCGACGGTGACGGCGTGTACTCCAGGTTTAGCACTGCCTGGGAGACAACTTCGTCACTACGCATACCAAACTCAACGCCGCCGTTAGGGTTGATGCCACGCAGCACCATGCTTCCCGGCGGAGGGGCAATCTGGGCGAACGTCAGCTTCACATCGCGCGATGGGGCATTTTCCGCGACAACGGGCGCGCTGGCACCCCGGACTCCCGGCATAACCTGTCCAACGACGTTCTGGTCCGCCGGTAGGGTGTTCCCTTCATTTGGCTGATTCGGGACGACGTTTTCCGTTTGCCCCGGCGCCGCCGTGACAACCGGATCGGTTGCTTGCGCCACCACAGGAACCGTAGGAGCCGGCGTGGCCGCAGCATTATCAGGCGCCGCATGAGCCATTGTTGCGGGGAGCGCACTCATCCCCATTGCCACTGCACATAACCAGGAAAGTTTTGTTTTCATCGCGTTATCATCATTGTTGAGCCATAACCGGGTCCGCCTGCTTCGCTTCATCCCGTTCAGGTCGACGAGGAATGAACGACACGACCCAGGAAACCAGCGAAGTAAGTGACCGGAAAATTAATTTCACCGACGACGGGGCAAATTCTGCAAGGTGACGATAGCCACGGAACCCCAGCTTCAGAATATCCAGCAGGCTTTCCAGAGGTTTATCTTCCGGGAAGCTGTCCTGCCAGAGAGCCCACGTATCCGCGCGGGCAAACGTACACTGCACAAATTCAATATGTTGCTTTTTGGTCAGCGGCATCAGCTGCAGACCCACTTCATTGCCTAACACACGCACGACCTGCGTTGGGAAGACATACTCTTGCTGACCGCGCTTAAGCAATAAATTGACCTTCTGTCCCTCCAGCACTTTTGCCTGGCCGTTGATTTTGATCCCCAGACCTCCGTCAGAGAAGTCATGCACGGTACAGGAGAAGAGGTGACCATCTTCACGGGCTATCGCCGCAGGCATGCTGATTTCAACGCGATGCGCGCGACGTACCTGCTTGCTCTCCACCGACACCGCTACCGCGCCGCCGAGGATAATCAGGTTGTAGAACACCCACGCCATACTCACGAACACCGTCAGGATCTCGTTTTCCGGGCCGTAGTAATAACGCCAGATACCGGCGACGATACCGACGATGTTGAGCAGCACCAGGAAGATGTACGGACGGGAAATTACCCAGTCGACGTACTCTTCTTCCACCAGGCCGCCCTTCGCGGTGACGTTGAATTTGCCTTTGTGCGGGTTAATCAGTGCCACCATCGTCGGCGGCGCGATATACCAGGCCAGCACCGTTTCGTAGATTTCACTCCAGAACGAATGGCGATATTTGCCCTGAATCTTCGAGTTCGTCAGGCTCGCGTGGATCATGTGCGGCAGAACAAACAGCGCAATCATCAGCGCCGGGGCATAGATGATGTAGGCGTGAAGCAGAAGGAACGCCAGCGGCGCGGTCAGGAAGATGAGCCGCGGTATACCCGACAAGAAGTGGAACATCGCGTTGACGTAGCACAGACGCTGCGCCAGCTTTAGTCCTTTCCCTGCTAAGGGGTTATCGAGACGGAAAATCTGCACCATGCCGCGCGCCCAGCGAATACGCTGTCCGATGTGCGCCGACAGCGACTCGGTTGCCAGACCCGCCGCCTGCGGTATACGCATATAAGCGGAGGTATGGCCGCGGCGGTGCAAGCGCAGCGAGGTATGGGCATCTTCGGTGACGGTTTCGACGGCAATACCGCCAATCTCATCCAGCGGCCCGCGGCGAATAACGGCACATGATCCGCAGAAGAACGTCGCATCCCACATGTCGTTACCGTCCTGCACCAGGCCATAGAACAACGTGCCTTCGTTCGGGGTTTTACGGAAACGGCCGAGGTTACGTTCAAACGGGTCCGGCGAGAAGAAGTGGTGCGGCGTCTGCATCATCGCCAGCTCTTTCTCTTTCAGGAACCAGCCCATGGTCATTTGCAGGAACGAGCGCGTAGGAACATGGTCACAGTCAAAGATGGAGACGAACTCCCCTTTGGCGTATTTCAGCGCGTTGTTAATGTTCCCGGCCTTAGCATGTTCGTGGGTCGTACGGGCGATATACTCTACTCCCACCTCTTCCGCGAACTGGCGGAACTCTGCACGACCACCGTCATCCAGGATCCAGATTTTGAGCTTATCCTTCGGCCAGTCGATACCCAGCGCCGCGTAGATGGTGTTCTTCACCACGCTCAGGTCTTCGTTGTAGGTCGGCACAAAGAGATCGACGGACGGCCACAGCGAGGTGTCTTTTGGCAGTGGAACCGGCTGGCGGTTAAGCGGCCAGATCACCTGGAAATAGCCCAGCACCAGTACAATCCAGGCGTAGGTTTCCGCGAACAGCAGAATTAAACCGCAGATCAGGCTGACCGGGTCATCCCAGTTCAGAGTGGAAGTATAACGCCACCAGATATAGCGACAGGACACGGTCAGCGACAGCACAATCAGCATCAGGGCTGAGAAACGCCCCGGAATGCGCCGAACCAGCAGCGCCACGCCCCACAGCAGGATCAGGAAGGTGAATTGCGCGAGGGGATTAAAGGGCTGAGTAATGCACACCAGCGCCAAAATAAGCGAGAAGACGACGATCACCCCGAGGATGAAACGCCGCAGGCGCGGATGCAGGTGTCCGAGCTCTTTTTGATCTTCCAGATGGCTGGTTTTATCGCCCACGCGTTCGGGCAGCCTGTCCAGCCAGTGGTGATAACGATCGCGCCAGTTTTGGAGACGCTCAACGCTGCGCGAACGGGTGGTCTTTTTCTCTGACCGGGGCATCGTCGCGACCAGCCAGATAGCCTGGATAAGATAGCGCGCCGGGTCCAGCGGCCTTGGCCGGTCAGGGTTGATGTGCGGATATAATTCACTGTGCCGCGCGCGAATGCGCTGCCAGCGTGGGTGTTCGAGCGGAATGAACATCCAGGCCAGGATCATCCAGAAACAGCCGAGCGCGGCGCTAAATGCCGGCGCACCCTGACGGCGAAAATGCCGATAGTGTTCGCTTAAACGCGAACTGACTGGCGGGATGAGCAGCCAGGTGGACAGACGACTCATACAGAACTCCCGACCGGCTCCGCCCCTTTGGCGAAGTGCAGAAGACACCAGTTCGCCAGCGTCAGGATCTCTTCTGCCGCCAGAGAATCACTCCGATACTCACCGAGAGGCTGTTTAGAGGCGAGGCATTCCGCCATTCCCTCATCACGATGGATGACCATCGGCAGCAGACGGCGCTGGCTTTGCAGCCACACCTGGTACAGATCGTCCTGAATCTGGCTGTTAAGGCGCAAATCGTTTATCAGAAGATGGGTATTTTCCGGCAGCACTTGCTGATGCAGGCGGATATGGCAATTGGCATCCACATTCACAATCGACAGCACGTGGTCACATTTCGCCAGAAGCTGGCGGGTCAGCGTGGCGGCACCGTGCGGCAGATCCAGCAGTATCCACTGGTAGTGGCTTTTTTCTTTCAGGCTCTGCAACGCGGTCGTGAACTGTGAAAATAGACGCTGATAGGCGGCCTCATTTTCACGCTCCGTGGCGGTCAGTTGACCAAAGGGGAGCACATCGAGCTGGGAGGTGTAACGCATACCCGCATCGCGCCAGTCTTTATCATCCAATAGCGCACGAGCCCAACCCTCTTTACGCGTAAAGTCGACGTTAAAAGACATGCGCAACAAATTGTCGGAGCTGGCATCAATTACCAGCACCGATTCACCTAAAAGCTGTAATGACCACGCCAGCGCCGCAGTAATGGATGTCGTTCCTACACCACCACGGACGCCCTGTAATCCAAGTATGGCCATCAATGGCTCCCTTATTGTTGTTGGGCAAATTCAGCTAATAATGGCCAGCGTTTAATAGCCGCTGCCAACTGTTCCCGCTGGGAAATATCGGTGTAATCGATTTCAGGTAAAGAAAAGGCCTTCGTCAGCGCCAAAAAGTCATTCTGGAATGTGTAACCCAGGCTTGAGTCGACTGGCGTTCCGGGTTCGTTATTCTGCATTTTTATTCCATCCCTTTGACTAAAGCAGCATGATCAGAAGTAGGAAGGCGTCCTGCCCTAAGAAATTTCGTTTACATGCTAAATCTGATGTTCTTTAATTTCAATGTTAGGTTTATTTCTACGCTTTCGCTAGTAAACTGAGATACAGATAAATTCGACGAAAGAGGGACACTGTGGACTCCATATTTTCTATTGGCATCCAGTCATTATGGGACGAATTGCGCCACATGCCAGTCGGAGGAGTCTGGTGGATTAATACGGATCGCAACGAAGATGCTATCAGTTTGGTAAACCAGACAATTGCCGCTCAGGACAAGGATTCACGAGTGGCCGTCATTAGTATGGGTGAAGACCCTAAGAAACAACTCAAGTTGGAAAATGAGCGTGGGCCGCAGACCGTGCGGTTATTTACCATGCCATCCGACGCTGATAGTCTATACTTTCTCTCCCGCGATATTCAGTGTTCCATTGATCCGGATCACTATTTATTGATACTTAAATGTTCAGGCAATGCGCTACACAATATCCCGACTGAAAAATTGCTGCGTTGGCTGGAAAAAATCAATAAGTGGGCCAAATTCCATAATTGCACCTTACTGGTCGTTAACCCCGGCAGTAATAATGACAAGCTGTTCTCCCTCTTAATGAGTGAATATCGTTCTCTTTACGGACTGGCAAGTATCCGCGACCAGGGCGACAGCTACCTCTACGATATTGCGTTCTGGTGTAATGAAAAAGGGGTAAGCGCCCGCCAACAGCTCACGCTCAAACACATTGAGGGCGAGTGGCATCTTACCCAACAAGAAGAAACCGTGGTTCAGCCTCGCAGTGATGAAAAACGCATTCTCAGCCATATTGCGGTATTAGAAGGTGCGCCTGCGCTTTCTGAAAATTGGTCACTCTTCGACACTAACGAAGCGCTATTTAATGAAGCCCGTACCACCCAGGCGGCAACCATTGTTTTCTCGTTAACCCAAAATAATCAGATTGAGACGTTGGCGAGACACATTCATACCCTGCGTCGTCAGCGCGGAAGCGCGTTAAAGATTGTGGTGCGTGAAAATATTACCAGCCTGCGCGCAACGGACGAGCGTCTGCTGCTGGGCTGCGGGGCAAATATGGTGATTCCGTGGAATGCGCCGCTGTCACGCTGCCTGACGCTGATCGAAAGTATTCAGGGACAGCAGTTTAATCGCCACGTCCCGGAGGAGATTTCCACCTTACTCTCCATGACGCAGCCCATGAAACTGCGCGGGTACCAGAAATGGGATACCTTCTGCGATGCCGTCAGCAACATGATGAACAACACGCTGCTTCCGGCAGATGGCAAAGGCGTGATGGTTGCCCTTCGTCCTGTGCCGGGCATCCGGGTTGAGCAGGCCGTCACCCTCTGTCGACCGAACCGCACCGGGGACATCATGACAATTGGCGACAACCGGCTGGTGCTGTTTTTGTCCTTCTGCCGGGTGAACGATCTTGATACGGCGCTTAACCATATCTTCCCGCTCCCTACTGGCGATATCTTCTCGAACCGGATGATTTGGTTCGAAGATAATATGATCAGCGCAGAGCTGGTGCAGATGCGCAGCCTCGCGCCGGAGCACTGGGTTAAACCGCTTGCCATCACGAGCGATTCGAAACCGATTCTCAATGCTAAACACGACGGACATATCTGGCGCCGGGTTCCCGAACCGCTACGCTTGCTCTCTGAGAATGGAGATAACGCCTCATTATGACTATCAGCGACATCGTTCAGCTCATCGTATTCTGCGCGCTGATCTTTTTCCCGCTTGGCTACTATGCGCGTCATTCACTGCGTCGTATCCGTGATACAGCAAGAGTGCTGTTTGTAAGACCTCGCTACGTTAAACCGGCTGGAACACTGACACGGACTCCACACGCCAAGGCAAATCGAAAACATGACTAATTCTTCCTATACCGCTTCGTCACCTTCGCCGCTGTGGCAATACTGGCGCGGACTTTCCGGCTGGAACTTCTACTTTCTGGTGAAGTTTGGCCTGCTGTGGGCTGGCTACCTGAATTTCCATCCTCTGCTTAACCTGGTGTTCATGGCCTTCCTGCTGATGCCCCTGCCGAATATCAGGCTGCATCGCCTGCGCCACTGGGTAGCGATCCCTATCGGCTTTGGCTTGTTCTGGCATGATACCTGGTTACCGGGGCCGGACAGCATCATGAGCCAGGGTTCGCAGGTGGCGGGGTTCAGTAGCGACTATGTCCTCGATTTGGTCGAGCGCTTTATTAACTGGCAGATGATTGGCGCGGTGTTTGTGCTGCTGGTTGCCTGGCTATTTCTGTCGCAGTGGATCCGCGTCACGGTGTTTGTGGTAGCCATTATGGTCTGGCTTAACGTGCTGACGCTGGCAGGGCCGAGCCTGTCTCTGTGGCCTGCGGGTCAACCGACCACCACTGTCACTACTACCGGTGGCTCTGCAGCCTCTACCGTGGCAACTGCCGGTAGTGCGCCTGTCGTGGGCGATATTCCTGCGCAGACCGCGCCGCCGACGTCGGCAAACTTGAACGCCTGGCTCGCCAGCTTCTACGCATCTGAAGAAAAGCGTCAGACGACGTTCCCGGATGCGCTGCCCGCGGATGCTCAGCCGTTTGAACTGCTGGTGATCAACATCTGTTCCCTCTCCTGGGCAGACATCGATGCCGCCGGTTTAATGTCGCACCCGCTGTGGTCGCACTTCGATATTCAGTTTAAAAACTTTAACTCGGCGACCTCCTACAGCGGCCCGGCGGCGATTCGCCTGCTGCGAGCAAGCTGTGGTCAGCCTTCACACAAAAACCTGTACCAGCCAGCAGGAAACCAGTGCTATCTGTTCGATAACCTGGCAAAACTGGGCTTTACGCAGCACCTGATGCTGGGCCATAACGGCGTGTTTGGTGATTTCCTGAAAGAGGTGCGTGAAGATGGCGGCATGCAGGCTCCATTGATGGATCAAACCGGCTTGCCGGTGCCCCTGCTGGGCTTCGACGGTTCCCCGGTCTACGATGATACTGCCGTGTTGGATCGCTGGTTAAAAACCGTTGACGGCAATACGCGCAGCGCAACCTTCTACAATACGCTTCCGCTCCATGACGGTAACCACTTCCCTGGCGTGAGCAAAACGGCTGATTACAAAGTTCGCGCGCAGAAGCTCTTTGACGAGCTGAACGCGTTCTTCAATGAGCTGGAAAAATCAGGACGTAAAGTGATGGTCGTTGTGGCGCCAGAACACGGCGGTGCGCTGAAGGGTGACAGAATGCAGGTGTCCGGCCTGCGTGATATCCCTAGCCCGTCCATTACCAACGTCCCTGCCGGAGTTATCTTCTTTGGCATGAAGGCTCCGCATCAGGGCGCACCGATTGAAATCACCCAGCCAAGTAGCTATCTGGCGATTTCAGAACTGGTTGCCCGTGCGGTAGACGGTAAATTGTTTGTGGAAGATAACGTGAACTGGGATCAGCTCACCAGCAATCTGCCGCAGACCGCCGCCGTCTCTGAGAACTCTAACGCGATAGTGATTCAGTACCAGAACAAACCTTACGTTCGTCTGAACGGCGGGGACTGGGTACCGTATCCGCAGTAAAACGTCCCGCCAGCCCCTCCCCTAACGAGGGAGGGGCTCGGCACCAACATTACTGCTCTGCGAGCCACACGAGCATTTTCAGGCTTGCGGAGTAGTAGTCATCTTTAGCGGCGATCTCGGGTTCTCCGGGTGGCTGCCCCATCGTTAAATCACGAACAGCCAGCAGACCGCCTTCCATCATGTAGGGTGCATACTCATTGGTGGTGACGTTAACCCAGGCGGGCGTTTTCTCGCGGGGGAACTGCTCAAACCAGGTTTTCCACGGCGTTAACAGCGGGCTTTGTTTATCGGCCCAGGCGACATACATCGGGATGCGGATTGCATCATAGCTCATCCGGGGTGGCCAGGCTTTCGCGGGAGCCAGCCTTCCTCCGGCCTCCAGAGATACCCAGTCGGTCGGCAGATTGGCTTTCCCCGACCCCATTTTCCCCAGCAGCCGTTGCCCGTCCTGAATCAGTTCACGCCAGACCTGCAAATGACTGCGTTCGGCAAACGCCTGCCACGCGGGGAATACAAAATAGGAAGGGTTGAGCACTACCTCACTGTTCAGGTTAAACCCCTGAACGCCGGGCAGCATCACGCGGTAACCCGCATAGCGAATGACGTTGTGGGCAACTAGGGCTTTCGTAATGGCATCCGAGGCGGTGCTGTAGCGCGCGTCATGCCAGCGCGTATCGGCTTTGAGCAACGCCCACGCGATCATCACATCACCGTCCGTAGCGTTGTTTTTATCGGCGACCGGGTCGGGCTCTACGGGGTTATAACGCCAGTAAAACAGCCCGTTGCTTTTGTTCTTCAGCGTACTGTCGGTCCACTGCCAGAGCTTATCAAACGTGGTTTTATCGTCGTTTGCTACCGCCATCAGCATGGCAAATCCTTGCCCTTCGGTATGCGAGACATTGCCGTTGCCGGTATCGACAATGCGGCCATCCGGCATAAAGAAACGCGCCTTATATTGCTCCCAGGCCTGTCCGGCATGGGAGAAAGGAGAGACTAATACACTCATCATGACCACCAGCGTGGCGCATGTTGACTTTCGCATAATTAACTCATTGTGGATTGTGGTAGCGGAACTGAACGTCCGAAATGGAAAAGAGGCGATCGCGACTCACCGTCACATGCGCTTTCCCGCCCTGCCCCTGCATCCAGCGGGCATACAATCCTTCCAGTATTGCACAGAAGGCTTGGCACCAGCGGTTTTGCTGTTCGGCAATGCGGCTAACCGGCAGCCCCTGATGACGCAGCGTTAAGTCGGTTTCCCGGGGTTCGATCGTGAGGCATCCCCAGCCAAAACGCGCCAGCCGGGCATTGATATTGGCCTCAAGCTCGCCCACCGTTTCGGAAGGCGGCAGCGGAAATTGTTCCGCCAGCGCATATCCCATCTGGCGCAGGAACGGATGGCTTTCCGATTCCCCCACGTTACGCACCATTCCCTCCACCATGATAGCCAGAAGATCAAACCAGCCTTCCGGCGTTTGCTGTTCACGAAACCAACCGAGCAGCGAAGGATTTTCCATAGTCTGTGTCATTACTTATCTCCCAGCATATAGCGGAAATAGACTCCCGCCGTGCTTTCGTTATAGCTGCCAAAGGTGTCGTAACCGACTTTGCCACCAATGGTCATGTCTTTGTTAACGTTGTAATCCACGCCAGCGCGCACCGTGTAGCCAATCCCATTTTCTGAGGTGCTCTTGTAGCGCGCCTCTTTAGCAAACCCACTTTCGACGGCCCCTTCCAGCAGCTGCTGCCACGCATTGTTCGTCGGGAAGTAGTCGCTGCTGTCCTGACTGTAGGACTGATACCCCACCGAGCCGCCAAGCTTCAGCTTCCAGTTGTCGATTTTCTGGGTGTAGTCGATCGGCAATGCCACGCTCACGTAGTTTTGCGGACTAAAGTAACCGCCCTGACCGAAGGTGAACTGGCTAAGGTTTTTCGAGAAATCCATCCAGCTCATGCTTAACCCAGCCTGTACCTGGCGGAGATCGTCATGGTATGGGCGCAGATACACGCCGGCTCCGGCGTTTACGCTAGTGTTGCTCGCCACGTTCTCACCGAGATAGCTGTAACCACCGCCACCGGCATAGAACCCGGCGTCACCGTCATCGTAGCTCAGCTGCAGGTTGCCGCCGTTTTTAGTGACGCGCCCCCAATGCTTACCGGAGTATTTATCCTCCAGACCTACGTATGAGAGCAGGCTATCAGTCACGGCGCGGCGCTCACCCGTCAGGATCAGAGAGAGGTAGTTGGTGAGTTTAGGCGACCATTTCACCCCACCCACCAGCGTGCTCAAATCCTGACCCAGCGGCGTACTGCCGATGTCCATACGGTAATCTTTGCCGCTCAAGGCCATGCTCAGCTCCACCCCGTTCGCTTTTTGCGAATCCGTGGAGACATCACCCGGCTGGTTGACGTTCGGCTTGAGGCTCGACGCCTCAAGATACTCACCCACCGCACCACCGTCATAGGCACCGAGCTTCGCCAGATTAAGCTGGCCGTCGCTGCTGGTCAGGTTAAAGTCGTTGGCATTCAGGGTGCCGAGCGAGTCGATGTCCGCCATCTCTGGATGCTTCGCCAGATAGGTTGCTCTGTCAGTATCGCTCATGGCCGCCAGCGCTTTTTGCTCGTTGGTCACCGTCGATATGAGGTTCGACGAGACATTCGCCAGCGGATTGGAGCCAAATCGACGCCATGCATCGCCACTGGCGCTCCCCGAGCTAAGCGTGATCGGCGTGGCGGTAAACGCGAACCGGGACTCGCCGAACGGCGAGCTGGACCAGGTGAGCGGCGCTTTCGCCTCCGTCAGCTTGCTGGTACCAGATTCCCCGTCACGACCCCGGATCTCGACGCCACCTTGCAGCCAGGTGCCGGTTTGTTCCTGCATCTGCAACATCATGTCGTCAACCTGACGCAACGTGCGGCTTTGCGCGGTTTCCTGTGGCAAATCGGTACGCGTGGTTCCCGGCAGCGTTGAGCCCGGTTCGCGTGCAGTTTGGGCCAACTGCCACGGCAGCGCGTTATCGCGTGATGCAACCTGCCCCACGGCTTGCGTCGTGCGGCTGGTAGAGACAAACGGGTTATCGGCCAGCAGCAGGCCACCCATTGTCGGTGTCGCGGCACTGTTAGTACTATCCAGCCCCACCAGCTTGCCGCGCGCGCTGCGCAGATAGGTCATTGCCTGTTGATGATTGCCCTGGGCCTCTTCCAGACGCGCCAGCAGCAGCAGGCGCTCCGGAGAGTTGTTGGTTTGCAGGCCGTTAGCAAGCTGCTTCGCTCTCGCCACGTTGTCTTCGGCTAGCGCCACGTCGATGGCCCCGACGCGGGCATCCTGGTTCGGCGTATCGCGCGTCATCAGATAGTCATACACCACGCCCGCCTCTTTGTTCATCTTGCCGGTCTGGTAAAGACGCGCCATAGCGAACATCAGATCGGTATTTTGCGGATCGTTTTGCAGCGCGCGGATCAGCTTGTCATAGGCTGCGGCATAGTTGCCTTGCTCCCGTAGCTGGTCAGCTTCGTTGATCACATAGCCATTACGCATGCCCGCAAGCTGCGTGGGCGTACTGCGGGAGAGCAGTTCCGGGTTGGATAAGAATCGCTGCGCTTCGCCGTTCAGCCCTGCCTGATTCAGCACCGCAACCTGATCGGCATAGTCACCCGCATTCCCTTTTATCCCCGTGCTCATGTTACCGTGCACCACTGAAACGGCGTCGGTGAGCGCGCCGCTCTGGGCGAGCATACGTGCCAGCCTGCCCGCTTCGGCCGGGCTTTCCGGTGGACGCGAGGATAATGTTTTCAGGGTGTTGGTCGCCGCCACTGTATTGCCCTGGGCAAGATAGCGTTCAGCCGTTGCCATCTGTAAGTTGTAGTTCACCCGCTGGGACAGCTCGCGCATTTGCGGTGTCTGACTGACAGGTGAAATGCGCGTCAGCAGGCTCTGTGACTGTTGCCACGCATTATTCTCGCTAGCAAACAGCGCCGCAGCATACAACGAACTGGCCCCTGCACCCGGACGGGCAGCCGGTTGGATCACGGAAGCGGCTTCGCCATCTGCTCCCGATTTTTGCAACAATCGGGCTAAGTCCAAACGTAGCCATGGATCGTCCGGCAGGTTAGCCACACCCTGACGCAGGATGGCGATCGCCTGCTGGGTGTTACCGCTGTCGGCAGCTTGCTGCGCCTGACGGCGGGTCGGATCGCCCGGCAAACCGCTGACGACGCGCGGCTGTAGTTTCGCCTGCAGACTGGCCGGCAGCGTGCGCAGGATCGCCTGTGCCTCATCCGTTTTGTTCTGCTCTTTCAGAACGTAATAAAGATTCTCACGGGCAGCACCGTTTTGCGGCTGGTTATTCACCAACTCACGCAGCATTTGTTCCGCCTGCGGGTAGTCTTTGTTATGACGCAGCACGTCGGCACGGAACAGTTTTGCCGCCGTACCCCGCTCACCCGTTTGTTGCGCCAGTGGTGCAGAAAGCACCAGCGCCTGGCTGATATTCCCCTCTTTCAGCGCCTGCTGCGCCTGAGCGAGTTGACCATAAAACGCGGCATCGTCGGCCTGAGCCTGACGCTCGGCAGATGCGTCACCTCCCTGGCTGGCGGCACGTCCCAGATATTGTGCAGCGGCCTGATAATCCCCGCTGCGCTGGGAGATATACCCCATACCCGCCAGCGCATCGGCATCCTGAGGGTTGGTTTGCAGTACCTGCTCAAATTGACGTTTTGCCGCATCGGTATTGCCGCTGTTCAGCGCGGTAAATCCTTCACCTTTCGCCACACCGCCAACATTCTTGCGATAATACGCCTGCACGTCACTGTCCTGTGGATGGCGTTGCAGCCAGGTATTGTAGAACGTTTCATCTCCTGGTTTTGGCCCTAGCCAGAGAAGCGCCTGGCGTAGTCCGGCATCAGCCTCTTTACTGCCGCTGGCCATCTCCTGCAGCTGGACAATCCCATCACGGCGCGTTGCATCCCGCCAGGTCAGCATTTTACCGAGCGCGACGCGCGCGCCATTATCCTGCGGGTTCTGCGCAGAGAAGCGTTGCAGCTCTGCCAGGGCCTGCGGATAAAGCGACTTGTCACTCGCCATCGTCAGATAATATTCCGGCGCCAGGCTGGGGGGTGGCGTATCGCCATTAAACAACGTTTTCCAGGTCTCCAGCGCAGCGGGAATATTACCGCTGCGCGCCTGTTGGCGGGCCAGCGTTAGCGTCCCCTGTGGAACCTGCGCCAGCTGTTTCGCATTGTTCAGTGCCTGTAATCCCGCATCGTCAGGAGAGATTTTAGCCAGCCGCGCGCGCCACTGGGCTGCGGCCTGCAGATCCCCTTTTTGCTGCGCCCAAAGCGCCATCAGATATAGCGCCTGCGCGTTGTTGGCATCCACCATCAACACCTTTTTTAGCGACTCGCTGGCCAGCTCATCATGTGATTTTTCATGCCAGTAGTTTGCCTGGTCAAACAAGGCTTTCAGCGCCGCATCGTTCTGCGCCGCAAAAGCCGTAGAGCCAAATGTCAGCGCGCCGGAAAGGCAAATAGCCGATTTAATTGTTATTTTTTTCACTTTCCTGTCTCCGGTTCCAGACGCTTACGTGCACGCTTTTTCAGGAAGGCATACAGCGCCAGGCCGCTAAGCGTACAAAACACCAGCCCAAGCAGGGCCAGCAGCGCCGAATGCTGGTTGGCATACCAGACAATCATCATTTGCGCGGGCATCTCACCGCTTGGGAATTGCGTCCCAACGCGGAAACTGCGAACACCGTTTTCATTGGTGATGATCGCCGCATCACCGCGGATCCCCGCGTTAATGCGGGCTGAGGTTAAATCGCCATGCAGGCGTGAAAGCTGGTCGTCATTGCTGCCCAGCGCCATCACCACCAGCCGATCGCTGTTCCACGGTGAACGGAAGCTCACAAAACCACGCCAGGCCTCGTTAGAAGAGAAGTAGCGGTCGGCGTCTACGCCATCCGACGTCCAGTCCCCGGCAAGCCAGCGTTGCAGTTTTTGCCAGGTCGACGGCTCGCGCACGCCCAGCGTATTGTCATGTGAGGTGAACGGTGAGCTGCTCAACAACGCCTGATTAAAGTCGTGCTGCGCCATCCCGCTCACCGCCAGCACATCACGGGTACGTAACAACTCCAGGTTGCCGCCTGCCGTAGGTACGCCCATCACCACGCGGTTATTGTAAAGCGCCGATCCCGTCGCATTGCCCGAACGTGCCCCCATGTCCAGAAGCGTGGAGATCTGCGTTTCCGTCGGATATTCAGGCAGCAGCAGCACGGTATCCGAGTAGTCAGCCATGCGGGTAAACGGGAACGAGGCGCCGACAAAATACGAGAGGTTTGGCATCAGCGCGAAGTGGCGCGTGTGGCTCAGATCAATCCACGAATCCTCGTCGATTCGGCTCTTGATGTTGTTGTTGAGCAGCATGCTGCACGGGGCGTTCGCTTTTGCCGTAATGTTGAAATAGAGCGAGAGCTGGTTGTCACCGTAGATCATGTACGGCTCAAGCGGCATATCGAATGTCTCCTGCCGCGCATCGCCCCCAATTTTGTGCCACAGCGTTTCAAGCGCCCCCTGTTTGTTGACCGGCAGGTTGTGCAGAAACGTGTCGTTCAGGGTCATGCTGAGCCAGGATTTGTTTTCGTCAATCCAGCTTTCCGTGGGGAAGCGGTAACCAACGTGCAGAGGGATCGTTTCTCCGTCCCACAAGAAGAGATCCGGTGCGGCACGGAAAGCAACCTGCAAAGGCGCGTGCCAGATCCCGGTAACCGTCAGGCTTTGATCTTTACGGATCAGTTCTGAAAGCTTCACCGGACGATCCGTTGAGATCCAGCGCGGCGCATCGTAAGGCTTGCTGGCTGGGATCTTCTGTACCGGCAGCGAAGTGCTGCCCGTTTGCAGCGCGAAGTTACCGCGCGTCAACCGCCACGCGGCCGTCCTCAACGCAGCGTCATCGCGACCGACTACCAGCAGCAGCTTATAAACCGGGTTAGCAGGGTTATCGACAATACTCAGCGTAGGCCGATCGGCATTTGGCAGCGTCACCCCACCAATTTTCTCACCGGGATGGCCGATCAGGATGCCATTTTTCTCCGGCAGGGCGTCATGCAATACGGCAAAAGAGACACCGCGATAATCTGCCTGAATACCAAGCCAGGAGGAGATTGATGCCGCCGCACTTAGCGCATCGCTGCTCAGGGTAGACCCGAACGCAAAGGCGATGGTCGCTGGCGTCATCTGCATACTGTCAAAGAACGGGCGTGGGAAATGGCTTAAATCCGACCCGATATCCAGCTGCTGCCCTTCCAGCTCAAAGCGGGAGTCCGGCAGAATGGTGACCCGGTACTTTTCCGACAAATCACGTTGGCATTGCATGGCATCACCATCGTTAATTTTGAAGCTGAGGCTGTTACTGGATACGAGCAGCGCGGCAGGAATGTCCAGCTGGAAGCGCGAGGTATCGCTCTCTTCTGCACCCAGCGGCACGGTGCCCAGCGGTTGACCGTTAAGCATCAGCTGCATGGTGGCATTACGGGTCGCCATTGCCGGTGAAACTTTCAGGTTGAGCAGCAACTGCGCGTTCGTGACCACCTGATCGAGCGGTAACGTAAAACGGGTTCCCCCCTGCAACTGACCGCCGCTAAGCACAATCCCTTGCGGTTGCCCCATCTGCGCAACGCTGATGGCATTCACCGTGGAAGGAACAAAGGCTGCGGCAGTTGCCGCCGGGGGTGGCATATCAACCGGCAATAACGCCGCTACCGACGTTTCTTCACCGTACAGCGGCAGCGTGAAGAGCGACGCCGCAAGCAGGGCAAGCGTGGTTAAATGTCTCATACGCTGCCGTCCTCCTGCGCCCGCACTTTTGCCTGCGTTCGGCGGTTTTCACGGCGCGTTTTCCACGTCATCCAGAACAGGTCGAAGACACAGCGGACAATGGTCGCCAGAGAACGGAATGGGTTGTCCTGCGGTTTAGGCGGCTGGACCCAGGCATCGGCACGCGCCAGCACCACGCGAACCAGTTCGCGGCGGCGAGACAGGGGAATGTCGTCAAACATCAAACGGATATACTCTTCATCAGTCGCGATAACCTTCACCGGAATACTGATCGCCCCGGATTGCAACTGCAGTTCAATCTCTTCAATGTCATCGGTTAAATGTCGCTGGTCCGGCAGCTCGATACGGCAACCCCCCATCGACAAATCCGCCGTCTGGCTGCGAGAGGAGATACCGCTGGCATAGTGGATCAGCACTGGAATGGAGACATCGATACGAATGGTCTTACGCGTCTGGCGCGTTTCGCGTGCCACGGCGATGGCGGCAAGCAGGAAGATCAGGCTGTATAGACCCCAGCCCACGTTAAGCGCAATAACGCGGGGATCAACGCCGTAATAATCATGAGCAAAGGCACGAACAATCCCCGCAATAACGCCAATCCCCAGCAGGATTGCAATGACCAAATGCGGCCGTACCACCCTAAAATCGAAGTAGCCAACGTTAAGCAGCGCGCCTTTATCGGTCACGTTGAACTTGCCGCGCTTCGGGAACATCATCGTGACAACGGTGGGTAAAACCAGATGGAACGCCAGCACCAGGTCATAGATTTCCCCCCAGAAGCTGTAGCGGTAGCGCCCGTTCATCCGCGAGTTAAGGTATATCGCCAGGAACAGATGCGGTAGCGCATAGGCAAAGACCAGGCTTGCCGATGAGTGAATAATGTTGAGGTTAAACAACAGGTAGGCCAGCGGTGCAGTCAAGAACGCAATACGCGGCAGAGCAAACTGATAATAGAGCATGGCGCTCAGATAGCACAGGCGCTGCTGGATTGTCAGACCGCGGCCGAACAGAGGGTTATCCAGACGGAAAATCTGCGTCATGCCGCGCGCCCAGCGGGTACGTTGGATTACGTGCAGGACCAGACGTTCGGTGGCCAGACCTGCCGCCAGTGGAATATCCAGGAAGGCAGATTTCCAGCCCAGACGCTGCATCTTCAGGGCAGTATGTGCATCTTCTGTCACCGTTTCGACCGCAAAGCCGCCAATCTCTTCCAGCGCGCTGCGACGAATAACCGCGCAGGAACCGCAAAAGAACGTAGCGTTCCAGTTGTCGTTACCCTGCTGGATTGGGCCGTAGAACAGTGTGCCTTCGTTCGGGATATTGCGCCCAACGGAAAGGTTACGTTCAAACGGATCCGGCGAATAGAAGTAGTGTGGCGTTTGCACCAGCGCGAGCTTAGGATCTTTAAGGAACCCGCCCACGGTAGCCTGCAGGAAGATGCGGGTTGCCACGTGATCGCAGTCGAAGACCGTAATCAGCTCGCCCTGGGTGAGCTTCATCGCATGGTTAAGGTTACCCGCTTTTGCATGCGAGTTATCGTTACGCGTGATGTATCCCACGCCGACATCAGCGGCAAAGACCGCAAACTCACGACGCTTGCCGTCATCAAGCAGGTAGATCTTCATTTTATCGCGCGGGTAGTCGATACACTGCGCCGCCAGCACGGTATCGCGAACCACCTCTAACGACTCATTATACGTGGGGATGTAGACATCCACCGTTGGCCACAGCGACATATCATCCGGCAGCGGAACAATTTCACGCTTTAGCGGCCAGATGGTTTGCAGGTAATTAAGCAGCAGCAGGATCCAGACGTACACTTCCGCCAGAAACAACCCCATACCCAGAATGGTTTCAATTTCGGAATTAAAATGCAGGGTCTGCGTCAGACGAAAATACATATAGCGGGTAGACATCAATAATGACATCACCACCATAATCACAGAGATACTGCGCCTTTTACTGAACCCCATTAAAAACAGTAAGCCAATGCTAATAAAGCCAAAAATATACTGTTTCTGGCTATCCATCGGGGTAATGACGATCAGCAAGGCGACAGGCACCATTGCCAGTGCCAGCAAAATTAAGAGTAACTTTTTCATAGGAAACCCAGCGTGGAATTAAAACCCCGACATGCGCGGAAGTGTGTGAACGGTTCCGTCGCCCACTTTCACCCCAAGGATGCCCGCGACTTTTTTGGCGATAAGCTCAATGTCGAATGCCGCCGCTGACGCCGGGCTAAAGTCGAAAATAGACTGTTGGGAGGCATTGGCTTCACCCACGCTTTCATCCCGGTGTACAACGCCCAGAAGCTTGTCACCCAACTTATTCTCGACAAAGGACGTCACATCGCGGCTGATTTGCCGGCGATTATCACATTGATTAAGAACAACGTAGTGGCCGGCTTTCTGATTGAGGACGCCGCCCGTCAGACGCTGGTTTTCAATTTGTGGCAGGAGTGAAAGCGAGGCGGTATCTGCCATCAGGGTAACCAGATGCAGATCGGCCAGTCGCGACATCGCTTTTAACGCAGGTGATGGACCAGGAGGAAAATCGGCAATAATGATAAGCCCGGGGTAATTCAGCAGGGTGCTTAAGCCGCGGGTCAGAAAATGTTCATCGTGGCTGAGGCGCTCTTCAAACGCCAAACGCTGCGTTTCGGTGGCGTCGCCATAAGGCAGGACAAAAATATTCCCACCCGCGGTTAATACAAACTGGCTCCAGTCGGAGGATTCTGCCGCCCTGGCAACATAGCCACGGTTGTCGGAAAGGGGAACGCCAAAATGCAATCGCAGGGCATTTTGAACATCAAAATCCAGCGCCAATACTTTGCTGCCCGAGCGCGCCAGCGCGTAGGTCAGGTTGGCAGTCAGCGTGGTTTTCCCCACGCCGCCTTTAGGCGAGCAAACACAAACTAACGGCATGTACCAATCCTTTCCAGCAATGATTGCAGTGGCTGATTTTTTTCTGCCGTCGGAGCAGGTGTGCTCACCGCCGGGGCAAATAAACGGGCAAAATTCACCGGTTCTGGGGTGGGCTCTGCCGTTTGGATATGAACAGGTGCGGGTGTCGGTTCTGGCTTAGGGGCAATCGTGTTCAGACGAAGCGTCTCTGTCAGCTGCTCATCCACCCCTCGCAGGATCGACGGTACTGCAACAGGCTCTGCCATGAAGGTCGGCTGCACTGGTGCGACTTGCGCGTGGGCAAATGTCTCATCACTCACCGGCTGCGGTACTGACAGCGAAACATGCCCCCCGGCGGCTAATGAATGCTCGGCGGTTTCAGGCTGAAGCTGATTGATAATGGCCCAGCTCCCCTGCTCTTGTGCCTGGTTCTGAGCGGAAAAGTCCTTGAAATCAAATTGCTGGCTACGCGTTTTATCCTTAAATCGCTGCAAATCATCATAATGATTCATACTTATACTCATGATTTACAAAACAATAATGCACCGACTACCCTGTAACCAGGGTGGCCTCTCTCAATCGAAAATGTATTAATTTCGATATTGATGCACAGTTGTGTCACGTCTTTAACGTTCGATTACTTTCGGCGTGTATAAATTATGTCTTTGCTACAACATTAAATTTTCAGGAAAAACATAAGCATCACCGTGCACATGCTATCTGTTTTTTAGGGCAAAAAATATGTGAGGATTTACTGCTGGGATAGCTAAGAAGGAAGGGTTTTAAAACTGAATGAGTATTATATCGTAATTAATTAGTTCGTTTAATATAACATTTTCAGCAATGAATTCCGTTTGGGATGATTCCTATTTTAATAAATAGTTACCCTGTGAAATATTTAGAAATACTTTTTAAGCACCATTTTTAATTAAAATTGTCATAACTTATTATTCTTAATAAAATAATTTTAGTTCAGCTGTATCCAACATATGATAAAAAAGGGAGCCGATGGCTCCCTGATATTATTCAGCACTTCGCAGCGATATCTCGCCGCCAACCCAGGGTTTGATGACCCCTTCTTGTTCCAGAAGCAATGCTCCCTGCGCATCAATGCCACGGGAAACGCCGTAGATCTCTTTATCGCCAATCAGCAGCTTCACGGGGCGGTTGATGAAGTTGTCCAGCTTTTTCCAGCGAGACTGGAAAGGAGCTAGCCCTTCTTGCTCAAAGAGAGACAATGAGCTGCGTAGCTCTTTAATCATACGCACCGCAAGCGTATTACGATCGATGGTGATCCCCGCTTCCTGCAGGTTAGTCCAGGCCTGATTGACGACGTCATTCTGGACGTTACGCATCACCATATTGAGGCCAGCGCCTATCACTATCTGCGCAGCATCGCCTGTTTTCCCTGTTAATTCGACGAGAATTCCAGCCAGTTTGCGATCGTTCAGGTACAGGTCGTTTGGCCACTTCACGCGCACGCTATCCGCGCCAAGGTCATGCAGAACTTCCGCCATGACAATGCCAATGACCAGGCTAAGGCCGATGGCTGCCGCTGGCCCTTGTTCAAGACGCCAGTACATTGAAAGATAGAGATTGGCACCAAATGGCGAGAACCATTTACGCCCGCGGCGACCGCGTCCGGCCTGTTGGTACTCGGCCACGCAGGCATCGCCAGAAGTCAGCTCGTTGAGTCGGTCGAGAAGATATTGGTTCGTCGAGTCAATCACGGGCAATACAGCGACATTCCCTTGTCCAATCTGGCTACGGATCATCTCTTCGTTCAACAGTTGGATCGGCTCTGGCAGGCTGTAGCCTTTTCCGGGAACCGTGAACACATCAACACCCCAGTCGCGGAGAGTCTGAATATGCTTGTTAATAGCGGCGCGACTCATGCCCAGCTGTTCACCCAGCTGCTCACCCGAGTGGAACTCACCGTCGGCAAGGATGCCAATCAGGGTTAGAGGGATGGTATTGTCTCTCACGCAATAGTCTCCACGGCATTCACCTCGCCTGTACGGCCGATAAAGCGGACTTCTGGCTCAAGCCAGACATTGAATTTTTCACCCACGCACTGACGAACATGATGTGCCAACTGCACGACATCATCGCTGGTCGCATTGCTTTGGTTAATCAGCACCAGGGCCTGCTGGCGATGCACGGCAGCACCTCCCACGGAAATTCCCTTAAGCTGGCACTGATCGATCAGCCAGCCGGCAGCAAGCTTAACGCTGCCATCGGCCTGAGGATAATGCGGGGCTGTTGGCCAGCCGGCAATAAAAGCTTTTGCCGTTTCGCCGCTGATAACGGGGTTTTTAAAGAAACTGCCCGCATTTCCATTCACTTTCGGATCAGGAAGTTTTGTCATTCGCATGTGGCAAACGGAGTCAAAGACTTCACGGGCAGTGACGGTCGTGGGATCGAGACGCGTTAAATCACCGTAAGTAAGAACCGGTTGCCAGCTTTTTGTCAGGCACAGACCCACGGCGACAATCACGTAACGGTCTTGATATTCATGTTTGAAAATACTGTCCCGATAGCCAAAGCGGCACTGTTCTGCCGTTAAGCGCAGAGCATTGCCGGTCGACAGTTCGATACAGTCGACATATTCGCAGACATGTTTCAACTCAATGCCATAGGCACCGATATTTTGAATAGGTGACGATCCGGCGCAACCCGGTATCAGAGCCAGATTTTCCAACCCTGCCATTCCCTTTTCCAGGGTGTGCTGCACCAGATGGTGCCAGTTTTCGCCAGCGCCAACGTGCAAATGCCAGCTATCTTCACTCTCTTCAACAGCAATACCCATGATGCGGTTAACGATCACCGTCCCTGCGAAATCATCGAGAAACAGGACATTGCTTCCTTCGCCCAGAATTAATACGGGTTCGCCGTTTTCTGTTGCGTTTTGCCATGTATCCAGCAACTGCTGAGCACTATCAGCACGTACAATTTGATTAGCATTCCGTTGAATACCAAAGGTATTCCAGGGCTTAAGGGAGTGGTTCATAGACGCTTTCCTGATGCAAAAACGCAGATAGTTTACCGTATAAGCAGGGGGTTGGGGTGATTAGTTTATGGGTGGGAGGGTACGCTCTGATGCCCTCACTTCGCAGAGGATTTGTGAAAAAACCAAAGCAAAAAACCCCGCACCTTTCGGTACGGGGTTCTTCTTATTTAATGCCTGGCAGTTCCCTACTCTCACATGGGGAGACCCCACACTACCATCGGCGCTACGGCGTTTCACTTCTGAGTTCGGCATGGGGTCAGGTGGGACCACCGCG